>Ga0208960_1000009_pt1 | contig 128285 bp, 106 predicted proteins | sample GreLakmeON33MSRF_FD_187703 | JGI IMG/M metagenome (GOLD analysis project Ga0208960, IMG submission 187703) | Freshwater lentic microbial communities from great Laurentian Lakes, MI, USA - Great Lakes metaG ON33MSRF (SPAdes) | ecosystem: Environmental > Aquatic > Freshwater > Lake | place... | reverse complement strand
GGCAGCAGTGGCATTGTCCGCGCAAATGTCGTTTAACCGCTCTTTAATTAAGAGCCGAATGCCGGCACGAATGGCCGCATCAGGGATGTATCCCTGTTCGGCCCAATGTATCGCTTTTGCGGCTGCTTTGCTCATGAGGCATTCCCCGGCATGCTTTCGCGGTACGGTCATATGATGCGTACGCACATCATTCGCTTGGCCTCGTGTAACCGGCGTCTTGCTCACGCCATGCCGCTAGCGCGGCCGGATAGATGCGCTCGCCTTTGCTATCACGCGATGGCTGGGGGAAGTCATAGCGCCGCTCCCATACACGCAGGGTGTCTTTCAACAGACCGGTGTCGCGTTCGACGGTGCTGATGCAGGTCAAGGGGATAGCCATGGCTTTTATATGTCTATTGTTCTTGGACAGTATTGATTGCGTGAGTTCACATAATATTTTTGTTTGTGGGCAAGTAACAACACGTGTCCCTACTACCCAATACACTAATTTTTTTAAAAAAGCAATCCGTATTGTGCGTTATTGTGACGAATGCTTACCATTTTATCTAGGTCAAATAATATGTTGGCTAATATGTTGGCTGAAAACCCACTGATGTGGGTGCGCAGGGATTTGAGGCTGAAAGACAACCACGCACCTTACCGTGCGTTGACGCCCGCCCGCCAGGTTTTCTGCGTTTTTATATTCTCGACACACGTGTAAACGCCGGACAGCAAAGGCATTTTGCGTGTGCCAACTGAGAGCCGTTCTGCACTTTTATTTGAGAACAGAGAGCAAAATAGAATCGGAATGAGGCGGAAACGGGGAGAATTTCGGTATGCCACGGACGAGGTGGCACACGCAGAATTAGCCCACGCCCTGCGTGGTGCAGGGGAAAGCCAGAAATGACAAAGCCAACCGAGAGCAGTTGGCTTTAAAAATTGGTGGCCCGGGGCGGAATCGAACCACCGACACAAGGATTTTCAATCCTCTGCTCTACCGACTGAGCTACCAGGCCATTTAAGACTGTTAATTATAGCTAAAAGTAGGAACCCGTTGCAAAAAAACACAGAAATACTATTTATTTTGTACAACAGTGGCTTGCTTTCTCTATAAACGTGTTGCTAAACAAAAGACAACAGCGAGCACTTAAAATAGCGCGGGCAAAGCATCGTGTATTAAGATCTTCTTATTATTTCGATTTTTTTTTGAGCATTAATTCAATGGCTTCTTTCAGAGGGGATGTAGATAAATTTTCAGTTAGCTTTTTCAGACTCTCTACCCCAGTCTGGCTAATTTTAAGTTTTTTTTGAAATGAGGCGCTTGTGCTATAGGTGTGATAATTCGCTTGTACCATAATTTGGATTGCGGTAATTTCCGATAATCCCCTTCCTTGAAGGCTTAATAATAGCGACGGTAAAATTTGTTTGAGTTTTGCCGCAATCCCGCCATTACCAACTAATACAGTTAATTTCCCATCTGAGAGTTGACCTAGAGAACAAAATTTTGCTAATTGAGGTGGGGCGGTTTTCATAAATATTTGCTGCATCTGAGTTATTCGATCAATACCAGAAAACAGTTCTTGGTGATCAGTTGATCCCCGCAGAGCTTTAAGATAAATATTAATTTTTTGTGCTGTCATTTCCGTATAAAAGTCTGAGTATATATATGAATGTTATTCTAATTTCTATTAATCTGGTAGTATGATCGTATTAGATCGTTATGGTTCAGTCAGTTGCTGCGTGGGCACCAAAGTCTTTTGATGGGGCTAAAGTGGCTGTATGATATCGTGAAGAAAGTGAAATCTTAAAACAAAGATTTATCTTTATTTTAAGGCCATAACAAGAAAGCTTACCGAGAAAGTCATCATGGTTTTTAAGGATGTCGGTTTTATCCGAATAAAGAATTAACTAAGGGGTGAGGTCACAAACCGCACCCCTTATTTTTATATAACTTTAATTAGAGTTTTTTAATATTCTATGTTTAATACTCTACTCAAGAAAATCTTTGGCAGTCGTAATGATCGGTTAATTAAGCAGTATTTTCAGACGGTGGGCTCTATCAATAACCTGGAGTCTGCAGTTGCAGATTATACAGACGCCGAGTTACGTGCAAAAACTGATGAATTCAGACAGCTTGTCATTAATGGGGCAACTCTAGAGGAATTATTACCAGAAGCTTTTGCAGTGGTACGTGAAGCCGGTAAGCGCGTATTAGGGATGCGTCATTTCGGCGTGCAGTTGATCGGCGGGATTGTGTTACATAACGGAAAAATTGCAGAAATGCGCACGGGTGAAGGAAAAACATTAATGGCAACCTTGCCTGCATATCTGAATTCCCTGACCGGTAAAGGCGTTCACTTGGTCACAGTGAACGACTATCTTGCTAAGCGTGATGCAAAATGGATGGGGCAAATATATGAATTTTTAGGAGTTAGTGTGGGCGTGATCTTTTCCCAGATGGATCATGATAACAAGCAGGCCGCTTATGCCGCTGATATTACATTCGGCACTAATAATGAATTTGGATTCGATTACTTACGCGATAATATGGTGACAAGTCCTGCTGAACGTGTTCAGCGTACGCTTAATTACGCTATTGTTGATGAAGTAGATTCTATTTTAATTGATGAGGCAAGAACTCCATTAATTATTTCTGGTCAGGCAGAGGGGAATACGGAAATCTACATTCGAATGAATGCGTTGATGCCAAAACTTACTCGACAAGAAACGGAGGATAGTCCCGGTGATTTTAACGTAGATGAGAAGTCTCAACAGGTGTTATTGAGTGAGGCTGGTTTTGAGCATGCAGAAGAACTATTGACCCAAGCTGGTCTATTGCTGGTCGGCACTAGTCTCTACGATCCTGTTAATATAAATTTAGTGCACCATCTCTATGCGGCTTTGCGCGCTCATTCTTTGTTCCATCTTGATCAACACTATGTAGTACAAGATGGAGAGATAGTGATTGTGGATGAATTTACTGGGCGACTGATGTCCGGTAGACGTTGGTCAGAGGGCCTTCATCAAGCAGTAGAGGCCAAGGAGAATGTGCCGATACAAAAAGAAAATCAGACGCTTGCCTCAATAACCTTTCAGAATTATTTTCGCATGTATAAAAAGTTAGCTGGTATGACTGGGACAGCTGACACAGAAGCCTATGAATTTCAGCAAATATATGGACTGGAGACTGTAATTATTCCGACACATCGTCCGATGATTCGGAAAGATCGCATGGATCAAGTATTTAGAACTACGAATGAAAAGAATCTTGCCATTGTTGCGGGTATTAAAGATTGCTATGAACGTGGACAGCCAGTTTTAGTCGGCACTACTTCAATTGAGAATAATGAATTATTGTCTGGGTTATTAACCCAAGACATGCTGCCGCACCAAGTGTTAAATGCCAAGCAACATGCACATGAAGCAGAGATTGTAATTCAGGCTGGACGCCCAAAAATGATTACCATTGCCACTAATATGGCGGGACGTGGAACTGACATTGTATTGGGTGGCAATCCCGAGCCGGAGGCAGAGCGCATTCGTTTAGATCAGAATATAAGTGAATTAACTAAGACAGAGCAGATAGCCGTATTGCGTGAGCAATGGCAGCTTCTCCATGATGAGGTATTGAAGCAAGGTGGGTTACACATCATCGGCACTGAGCGACATGAATCTCGCCGGGTGGATAATCAATTACGTGGACGCTCTGGTCGTCAAGGAGATCCAGGCTCTAGTCGTTTTTATCTTTCATTAGAAGATTCGTTACTGCGCATTTTTGCTTCCGATCGAGTGGCTAATATTATGCAGCGTCTCAATATGCCAGAAGGTGAGGCCATTGAGCACCCATGGGTAACTCGCGCAATTGAAAATGCGCAACGTAAGGTCGAGGCTCGCAACTTTGATATGCGTAAACAGTTGCTGGAGTATGACGATGTTGCCAATGATCAACGTAAGGTCATTTATCAACAGAGGAATGAACTCTTGGAATCGCAGGATATTTCGGAAACCATTACGGCAATGCGTGAAGAAGTGTTGCGTGATTTAATCAGTCTCTATATTCCTCCTCAGAGTTTAGAGGAGCAGTGGGATGTGCCGGCATTGGAGAAAGCCATGGCTTCGGAGTATCAGTTGCAACCACCATTGCCGGTGCATGAGTGGCTGGAGAAAGAGCCAGATTTGCATGAAGAGAGCTTAAGTCAGCGCATCATTGATATAGCACATGAGCGTTATCAGAGTAAAGTAGATCAAGTTGGCATGGAAATTATGCACCAGTATGAACGGGCTGTATTGTTACAGAATCTTGATACTCATTGGCGCGAGCATTTAGCAGCGCTAGATCATCTGCGTCAGGGTATTCATTTGCGTGGCTATGCTCAAAAGAATCCAAAACAAGAGTACAAGCGAGAAGCTTTTGATCTATTTTCAACTATGCTGGGAGAGATTAAAGCTGAAGTCACTAGAATACTTATGATGGTGCAGATTAGAAATGAACAGCAGGTGGAAGCAGTGCCAGAAACCCTGGCACCAACAAATATGAAGTATCACCACGCGACCTATGAAGAGGCCTTAGGTGAGAATGAGGCAAGCAAAGATGGTCCAGAAAATCATCAGCCATTCGTGCGTAGAAATGATAAGGTTGGCCGTAATGACCCCTGTCCGTGCAGATCAGGAAAGAAATACAAGCAATGTCACGGCAAGCTAAGTTAGCCCCCTCTGAGACTTTTAAATCTATAGTTAGAATAGAGTTTCTTATCACCAAGCAATAGAGTATTAGTTATTGCATCACGGGCGGTAATCGTGCGGTAAGTGCTGCCCTTTCTGCTGTCGCTAGACCTAGTAATGCGTAACCGAGTAAATTTTTTTCTGTGTCTTGAAATAGTGCTTTGATGCTATCTTTATTTTCTTCAATCTGCCATTCTCCTTTTGTGTTCGGATTTGGTAGAGATACTATGATTGGACAGGCGGGAGTCTTCACTAGTACCGGCATGGCAGGGTAATGTACTTGAGTCGGTTTATTGCCCAGAGTGAGTCCAAGCGCACGAGCGGCGTGTATTATTGGCATAACGAATGGTAATACTTTGCCCTCTACTTCTACACAATCACCCAAAGCATAAATATCCGGGTACCTTGTTTGTAATAACTGATTTACGACAATGCCACGATTAACTTCGATACCCGCGGCTTTAGCAAGAGCGGTGCGTGGACGTAAACCGACTGCCGATAACAAGAGATCAGTATCTATAATTTTCCCATTAGAGAGAGTCAAGCGTAAAAATTCCCCCACTTTTTCTACATGTTGAGCTGCAACATCCAAGTGAAAAACTACACCAATAGCCTCTAATTTACGTTGTAGAAAGTTACCACCAGCCTGTGGCAAAAGTCGACCGAGGGGTTGTGAACTGATATCAATCACATGTACGTGGCAACCTGTCGTAGCAAGATCATTAGCAAATTCGCAGCCGATCAACCCAGCCCCTAGAATAGTCACCCTCTTCTTCCCCTCTAATTTACAGCGGAAATGATGGTAGTCATCAAGATCGTTGACTGATAATATCATTTTTACCCCATCACCCTTTAATGGCAGATCAATTGAGTCGGCGCCTAACGCTAAAATAAGCTGACTGTAGTGTAGTTTTGCTCCATCCAGCAAGACTAAAGTCTTGCTGGATGGTTCAATGATCGTCACTTGACTGTACGGACGTATCGCTACTTTTAATTTTTCTGCCATATGCTCTGCGCTACTTATCAAGAGAGATGTGGATGTTTTACCGGTAGCCAAAGCGTTTGATAATGTTGGTTTAGAATAAAATCCACCGTGATCCCTAGACAAAATTAGAACGGGCGTTTCATTATCTGATTTACGAAACTCACGGGCTAGCGTGTAGCCTGCAAGACCGCTACCAACAATAATTACAGGTTGTTTCATGTCTGAATTTCCGGAGTTTTAGATTCATCTCGACAATCAAATATACACATAAGTTTTTTCATCGGTGTTGACGTACCCAATTTCGCCACTCTATGAATAAACTTGGATTAAGCGCGGCAATAACTGGGCGCTGCCATAAAGGCTCTAGCCAGAAATCATCTTGATCTAAACCACACATATGTCCGCCAGCTTCTTCTAGAATTAAACATCCGGCGGCATAATCCCATGGCTTCTGCCCGCCATGCAGATATAGATCAAAGCGACCAGCGGCAACGTAACACCATTCTAAAGCACAGGCACCATAGTTACGCTGAGAAGAGTAAGGCGGTGACGTAGAAATTGTCATAGCTAATTTATGGTCAAGTCGTTTTAGATCTATGTTTGCTATTGCATCGCGTAATATAGGAACGTGTTTCTTTATGGGTAGTCTTTCACCGTTTAGGTAAGAACCTCCGCTCCTCTCAGCATAAAAAACTTCATCTGCCATGGGATCGTAAACTACCCCAAGCGTGCTTTTGCCGTGACGTACTAATGCCACCGAAATAGCAAAATAAGGCAATCCATTAACAAAATTAGAGGTGCCATCTATTGGATCCACGCACCATAAACCAGCATCACCAGCACACCATTGTTCAATTTGTTGTTGTGCCGACATTTCCTCGCCGACTACCGCAGCAGGGTAAATTTTCTGCAATTCGCGCGCGAGAGCTTTTTGTGTAGCGAGATCAGCCTCGGTAAATAAACTTCCATCAACCTTATGTTGTCTTGCCATTTGCAGATAACGAGACATAACCTCTTGTTTAGCCACTTTTTTTACTGCAGCAATAATCGCTTCAAGCATATTTATTTCTCTCGCCACTTGATTGAGCAACCAATACTAGCGATCTGATTATCTGGCCCGTAACCAGTCTTTGCAATTTGGAGCATGCCCTCAAATAAATCACGGCGCACAGAAAGAAGCGCAGCTTCTTTGCCCGAAGCATCAAGCCTTCCACGGTACTGTAACTCTAGATTGCTGTTAAAGCCGAAAAAGTCTGGCGTACACACTGCTCCATACGCATTAGCCACTTGCTGAGTCTCATCTAGTACATAAGGAAAACAGAAATTAAATTTTTCTGCTACTAGTGTCATGTTATTAAAAGAGTCCTCTGAGTAAATAGCAGTGTCATTTGACATAATAGCGATGGCACCTATGCCATGTTGATTTAACTCTTTTACATCACGGATAATGCGCTCTCGTATTGCTTTTACATAAGGACAGTGATTGCAGATAAACATCACTAGCAAACCATTTTTCCCCCTTGCCGTGGTCAAATTGTAACGTTTCTTGTCTACCCCCAACAAGTCGAAATCAGGTGCTTTCCAATCGAAATTGCAGACTGGCGTTTCTAAGCTTGCCATATTTTTTCCTTTAAATTTCTAATAAGAGTTATTTTTATACTATTATGGTCACATTTAATCATAGGATCATAATGATTCCTCGTTTTTATTATTCTAGTGAAATAATCACAGATCAAGTCATTAAATTACCTGTAAATATTTCGCATCATATAGAAAGAGTGTTGCGACTTGACCAAGGAGACAGGATTATTTTATTTAATGGCAGCGGCGGAGAATTTTTAGCAATTATTTCATGCATCAGCAGGACTGGTATCGTTGCAATAGTTGAAAAGTATTTCAATGTTGAACGTGAATCAACGCTCAACATTATACTGGTACAGACTATATGTGTTAGCGCAAAAATGGACTGGATCATCCAGAAAGCAGTAGAATTAGGCGTTAATTATATTCAGCCTATCTCCACAGCCAGAAGCATAGTCAGTCTTTCTGATGAGCGAGCAGAGAAACGGGTACATCATTGGCAACAAGTAACAATTTCTGCCTGCGAGCAGAGTGGTAGAAACCGTTTGCCACAAGTCATGCCATTACTATCATTATCTAATTGGCTAGATAAGCAGACAAATAATGTAAGTGCATTGCATGATAACATTCCCCACAACCTATGTTTTATGCTTTCTCCTATAGCTGAGAAATGTTTGGCTGATTTCCAAGAGGCCACCACTGTCAACACTCTGACTCTATTAGTTGGACCAGAAGGCGGCTTTTCACCGGAGGAAGAGATCGCTGCACTGTTAATTGGATTTGTTCCATTGCGTTTGGGTAAGCGCATACTTAGAACCGAGACTGCTGCATTAGCTGCTATTGCAGCGATGCAGACAGTATGGGGGGACTATTAATTCAGTAATAATGTTTGTTTTTGAGTTTTGAGTTGTAAACTATAAATACTTTTTAATATTTGAATAATCTAAATGAGAATATTTCTAATGTATCAACTGAGAACATGAAATTTAACACTAGTTTTGTAAGCTGGTTTCGTTCGGTTGCTCCTTATATTAAGACGTTTCGTGGCAAGACCTTTGTTGTTGCCTTCGGTGGCGAAGTGGTGGTCGACAATAAATTCTTAGGGCTCATCCATGATCTTAACTTGTTGGCAAGTTTAGGCGTGAGACTTGTTCTGATACATGGTGCACGTCCACAAATTGAAGCACGACTTAGGGAAAAAAAACTAAAGGCTGTTTATGTTAAAGGAATGCGCGTTACCGATAACGCAACGCTGCAGTGCGTGAAAGAATCAGTAGGAAGAATGCGAACTGAAATTGAAGCGCTGTTATCGATGGGGTTGCTCACATCACCCATGGCTAATGCCGCTATTTGCGTGGCGGGTGGAAATTTCATTACCGCCCGTCCAGTTGGCGTGATAGATGGAATTGATTTGATGTATACCGGGGAAGTTCGTAAAGTGGATACTGTAGCTATGCGTTCACGTTTGGATCAAGGCGAGATGGTGCTACTCTCACCATTGGGTTATTCTCCTACTGGTGAAATTTTTAATCTGACTTTGGAGAATATTGCAACCACAACAGCAATTGCACTTGGTGCAGAAAAACTTATTTTTTTAACAGATACCGCTGGTATACAAGAAAATGCGGAGAATAAATCAGATACATTATTGCGCGAGTTAACCGTGAATGAAGGTAAGGTTTTAGTTGAGAAATCAGCAATGAGTCAGATTAAACTTGCCGATGATATTCAATTGTACTTGCCTTGTGCGATAAAGGCTTGTCAGGAGGGTGTAGCGCGCGTCCATCTGATCAGTCGACATGTAGATGGCGCAATGCTACAAGAATTGTTTACACATGACGGCATTGGCAGCATGATATCGCAGGGATCATTACGAACTCTTAGGGGCGCAAAAATTGAGGATGTGGGCAGCATTCTACAAATGATTGAACCATTAGAGGCTAAAGGTTTGTTAGTACATCGCAATCGGGAATTATTAGAACTAGAAATTGATTATTTTGTTGTGCTTGAGCACGATGGTCTCATTATCGGTTGTGCTGCATTGCATCCTTTCCCCGAAGAAAAGGCCAGCGAACTTGCTTGTCTGACAGTGCATGATAATTATCGCAATGCAGGGCACGGCGATGCACTTTTAAAGCGCATTGAAATGAAGGCAAAGAATCAAGGCAGTAAGAAATTATTTGTGCTGACGACCGGTGCCGTTCATTGGTTTATCGAACGTGGTTTTGAAGAGACTCAAGTAGATAAACTTCCCAAGACAAAGCAGAAATTTTATAATTATCAGCGTTGTTCGAAGGTGCTTATGAAAGAAACATAGTTTTTTGGGTACGTGTTCTGCTGTTTTGATTGGAGAGAATAAATGACACGAGTTGTTCAGTGCATCAAGCTTGGGTGCAAAGCGGAGGGGTTGGATTTTCCACCTTATCCAGGCGAGTTAGGTAAACGTATTTTTGAATTAGTTTCGAAAAAGGCATGGGCTGATTGGATTAAACATCAGACCATGCTGGTCAATGAAAACCGTCTAAATTTAGCAGATGTTAAGGCACGTAAGTACTTAGCTGAACAGATGAGCGCCCATTTTTTTGGTAGTGGAGCAGAAAAGCCAGCAGGTTATGTGCCGCCAGTGAAGTGAGGAAGGCTAAAGTTAATTGATATCATTTATAACGCCCATGAATTTACTTGATGATGGCTCTTAATTCGCCTTTAGCATACCTATTAACCATGCTCTCTAACAGAATAGGTTTAATCTTGCTAGCCTGGCCAGCGCAACCAAAGGATTCAAAGCGAGCTTTACAGATATCTTTAGCAGCAGCCGTCGCATCTTTTAGAAATTTTCTTGGGTCAAATTCACTTTTGTTTTTAGCTAAGTGCCGGCGGACTGCACCAGTCATAGCGAGACGGATATCGGTATCAATGTTAATTTTTCGTACACCGTACTTGATACCTTCTTGAATTTCTTCTACTGGCACTCCGTAGGTTTCTTTCATTTCCCCACCAAATTCTCGGATAATCGCCAGCCATTCTTGTGGTACGGAGCTGGAGCCATGCATTACCAAGTGGGTATTGGGAATGCGTTTGTGGATTTCTTTAATGCGCTCAATAGCGAGAATATCGCCAGTTGGTTTACGTGTAAATTTATAGGCACCATGCGAGGTGCCAATGGCAATTGCTAATGCATCTACACCAGTTTTTTTAACAAAATCTGCAGCTTGTTCTGGGTCGGTTAATAGTTGATCATGGGTTAATTTACCTTCAGCACCATGACCATCTTCCGCCTCACCCATACCAGATTCTAGGGAGCCAAGACAACCTAATTCACCTTCAACAGAAACACCTACTGAATGGGCTATATCGACCACTCCAGCGGTGACCTCAACATTGTATTCATAAGACGATGGTGTTTTTGCGTCAGCCTCTAATGAACCATCCATCATGACGCTAGAAAAACCACTACGAATTGCATTTACGCATACTGCTGGAGTTGCTCCGTGATCTTGATGCATAACAATTGGAATATGGGGGTATGACTCTACAGCCGCAGCAATGAGGTGACGCAGAAAAGCCTCGCCAGCATATTTGCGCGCACCAGCGGATCCCTGCATGATTACTGGACTGTTGCATTCATCAGCCGCTTGCATAATAGCCTGGATCTGTTCTAGGTTATTTACGTTAAAAGCAGGTAAGCCGTAGCCATTTTCAGCGGCATGATCTAAAAGTTGTCGCATTGATACGAGCGCCATTTGAACCCCCTTAAGAAATCTACAATTATGAATAATACCGTTGAAAGCCAAGAAAATGCAACGGTCATTTCTGTTTACACCCTTAATTTAGTTTTTACTTAAACATTCCTGTATTCTCCAACCTTAACAATTTTCATAGTATTGGTCCCGCCAGCCTTACCAACTGGCTCGCCAATAGTCATGACGATTAAATCACCAATACTAACTACACCGCGCTGTAGTAGCTCATTTTCCGCTTGATTTAAAATAATTTCTGGATCGTTTGATCCAACAATAAATTTTACCGGGTAAACTCCACGAAATAGGGTGACCTTGCGACGAGTGCCCTCCTGGGGGCTGAGAGCAAATATCGGTACATTAGAGCTTCTTCGAGACATTAGTAATGCCGTTAAGCCACTTTGCGTAAGGGCTGCAATAGCATGAATTTTTAAACCATCCGCAGCATACATCACAGTGCGAGCGATAGCCTCTTCAATACTATCTGTGACGTCGTCTTTTATTTTTCGAAGTTCATGTTGTGGTAGATATTCTTTTTCTGCTTCAAGACATACTCTGGCCATTGCCTCAACTGCATCGATTGGGTATTGTCCAGAGGCAGATTCGGATGACAACATCACTGCATCGGTACCATCTAGCACCGCATTAGCCACATCTGAAACCTCGGCCCGAGTAGGAATTTGACTAGAGACCATTGATTCCATCATTTGCGTGGCAGTGACTACCAGCTTGTTACTGAAACGAGCTGCGCGTATTATACGTTTCTGCAAGGCAGGTACCGCCGCGTCCCCTACTTCCACTGCTAAATCACCACGCGCCACCATGACAGCATCGGAGGCTTGTAGAATATCCGCTAACGCCAAGACCGCTTCTGAGCGTTCAATTTTTGCCATTAATAAGCTTTTTCCACCCGCTTCGTGCATCAGGTTGCGCGCTTGGCGCATATCGGCACCGGAGCGAGGAAAAGAAACTGCCAGATAATCCGCCTTGATTGCGGCAGCAGTCTTGATATCTTCCATATCTTTATTAGTGAGCGCCCCTGCACTAAGTCCGCCACCTTTACGGTTGATACCTTTATTGTTGGATAACACCCCACCTTGTTCAACCGTGCAATATATTTGATGCCCTTTGACTCTCGAAACACCCAATACAATGCGCCCGTCATCTAATATTAAAGTTGAGCCAATTCCCACATCATTTGGAAGTTCTTTATAGTCAAGCCCTACTCGTTCTTGGTTGCCGAGATTACATTCGGCGTCGAGCACGAATGCATCACCAGTTTTGAGCATAATTTTCCCATCCTCAAATTTACCAATTCGAATCTTTGGTCCTTGCAAATCAGCCAATAATCCCACAGTCATACCAGTAGATCGTGCTAGAGATCGAGTCAATTCCGCGTATTCAATATGCTCTTCTTTGGAGCCATGAGAGAAATTAATACGCACTACATCCACCCCAGCTTGAATCATTTTTTCTAAAACCTGGATGCTACTGGATGCAGGGCCGATAGTAGCCACAATTTTTGTTCTTCGCATAGTTTATTGGGCAGGGTTAGATGTGTAATTTATATTAGCACGCACGCTGTTCAAGTATTTCTACTGCCGGCAGTTTTTTTCCTTCTAGGAACTCTAAGAAGGCGCCTCCCGCAGTTGAGATATAGGATATTTTTTCGTAAATATCGTATTTTTGAATCGCAGCAATGGTGTCGCCACCACCAGCTAGAGTAAAAGCTTTAGTATTAGCGATGGCCATAGCGATAGTTTTCGTACCGCCTCCGAATTGATCAAATTCAAACACACCAACTGGACCATTCCACACCACAGTCCCAGCTTTCATAATTATGTCCGCCAGTTCCAGTGCACTTTTTGGACCGATATCAAAAATCATATCATCATCGGCAACCATGTCGGCATTTTTTAGTACAGCCGGTTCATTTGCATCAAATTTCTTACCAACCATGACATCTGTAGCAATAGGAATCGAGGCATTACGTTCTGTCATCTTCAGCATTAGCATTTTTGCGGTAGAAATCAGAGCGTCTTCACATAGAGATTTGCCAATATTTTTACCGCTGGCCTTAAGAAAGGTGTTAGCGATACCTCCGCCAACCACTAATTGATCTACTTTTTCGGATAAAGATTCAAGAACGGTAAGTTTAGTCGAAACTTTGGAACCACCAACAATTGCAATCATGGGCCTAGCTGGGTTTAAAAGAGCCTTAGTTAGTGCGCTAAGTTCTTCTGTTAACAGGATACCCGCACAAGCTATGGGGGCGTACTTAGCAATGCCATGGGTCGAAGCTTCGGCTCGGTGAGCTGTTCCAAATGCATCCATTACAAATACGTCACATAATTCAGCATACCTTTTGGCGGTTGCATCGATATTTTTTTTCTCGCCTTCATTAAAGCGACAATTCTCCAGTACTACCAGTTCACCGTCTCCAATCTCAAACCCACCCCCAACCCAATCTCTAATTAAACGCACAGGTTTATTGAGACGCTTAGCAATATTATCAGCAACGGGTTTAAGCGAATTTTCTTCTGACCAGACACCCTCTTCCGGGCGACCCAAATGAGAAGTAACCATCACTTTGGCACCTTTTTTTAAACAATAATTGATGGTAGTCATAGAGGCAGTGATGCGTGCATCGGACGTGACTAACCCATCTTTGATGGGTACATTGAGGTCAGCGCGAATAAAGACCCGCTTACTCTGTAAATGAAGATCAATAAGTTTGATAACAGGCATAAGAGGATCCAAATTTATTAGGATATTAGCTTAATATAAGGATGAACAGGATATGGAAGGACAGCAATTTTGTTGGCCCTAATCTTTAATTTATCACATTAAACAGTACAATTACTTAATAGCAATGCATCTTGCCATCTCTAATATTTTGCTAGAGTAGCCCCATTCATTGTCGTACCAAGAGACAACCTTAACAAAAGTTTTGTCCAGTGACATGCCTGCATCTGCATCAAAAATAGAAGTGCAGCTGTCACCTCTAAAGTCAGTAGAAACGACTTTTTGTTCGGTATAACCAAGAACCCCTTTCATCGCACCTTCGGATGCGGCTTTCATGGCTGCACATATCTCAGCGTAGCTGGCCTCTTTATTAAGTTCCACGGTAAGATCAACCACAGATACATCGGAGGTGGGTACACGAAAAGCCATACCTGTAAGTTTTTTGTTTAATTCTGGGATGACTACACCAACAGCTTTGGCGGCACCAGTTGAAGATGGAATGATATTTTCAAGAATGCCGCGACCACCTCGCCAATCTTTATTAGAAGGACCGTCAACAGTTTTCTGTGTAGCAGTAGCAGCGTGCACAGTAGTCATTAAACCACGTTTTATACCAAAAGCATCGTTTAACACTTTAGCGATAGGAGCGAGACAGTTTGTAGTACAAGAAGCATTAGAAATAATAGTTTCGCCCGCGTAGGTTTTATCATTCACGCCGTATACAAACATAGGCGTATCATCTTTAGAGGGGGCCGACATAATAACTTTTTTAGCGCCAGCTATTAAATGTTTTTCACAAGTTTCTTTAGTTAGAAAAAGACCCGTGGATTCAATAATAATCTCTGCGCCTACCTCGCCCCATTTGAGTTCGGTTGGATCTTTTATAGCAGTTAAGCGAACCCTCTTGTTGTTGACAATTAAAGTGTCTCCATCGATTGAAACGCTACCGTTGAAGCGACCATGAACGGAATCATGCGTCAGCATGTAAGCAAGATAATCAGGCTCAAGCAGGTCATTGATAGCGACAATTTCAAGATCACTAAAATCTTGTATTGCAGCACGAAATACCATGCGCCCAATCCGACCAAATCCGTTAATTCCTAATCTGATTGTCATGCTATAAACCTCCTAAATGAATTTTTAAACCCCTTCGATTAGAGACAGTTTTTGCATACTAGAGGTTCCTGCTATTTAAAGTATATCTTTTACTGTTTTTATAATATTTTCAACAGTAAGGCCAAAATGTTTAAATAGATCGCTAGCGGGAGCAGACTCTCCAAAAGTGGTCATGCCTACTACCCCCCCCTCAAGCCCCACATATTTCCGCCAATAATCAGCAATACCTGCCTCCACTGCAACGCGTTTTACGCCTTTAAGTAAGATACTATTTTTATAAGTCGGATCTTGACGATCGAATAGATTGGTACATGGCATCGAGACCACACGCACTTGAATACCTGTTTCAGCCAGCACTTTTTGTGCACTTATTGCTAATCCGATTTCGGAGCCAGTAGCAATAATGATTGCTTGTGGTTTATTGTCCGCTGCCTCTGATAAGATGTATCCACCCTTGTCAATTAGTTTAATAGTGGCTGCATCTCGTTTTTGAAACGGTAGATTTTGGCGACTAAAGATGAGCGTAGAGGGACCATCTTTTCGTTCAATTGAACGTGCCCAGGCCACTGTTGATTCAACTGTATCACAGGGCCGCCATACGTCCATATTGGGGATGTAACGTAATGTCGCGGTTTGCTCCACTGGTTGATGAGTTGGACCATCTTCACCCAAACCGATCGAATCATGTGTAAACACGAATATATTGCGAATCTTCATTAAAGCTGCCATACGCAGAGCGTTACGTGCGTACTCTGAAAACATCAAAAATGTTGCGCCATAAGGGATGATGCCGCCATGCAACGATAGTCCATTCATCATGGCGCTCATGCCAAATTCACGTACGCCATAATAAATATAATTACCCCCGGTTTCTCGGCTGATACTTTTTGAGCCAGACCATAAGGTAAGATTAGATCCCGCTAGGTCGGCGGAGCCACCAATCAATTCTGGTAATATTGGAGCTAGACCCTCAATAGAGTTTTGAGAGGCCTTTCGGCTTGCAATGTTTTCTTCTTTTTTGTTAACACGATCAACCAGAGTATTTACATATTCAGACCAGTTAATTGGTAATTCTCCCGCCATACGACGTTTGAATTCGACAGCCTCTTTTGGATACTCTCTGGTATATTTATTTAGTTTGTCGTTCCATTCAGCCTCTAATTTTGCACCTTTAGCGCGGGCGTCCCATGCGGCATAGACTGCCTTTGGAATTTCAAATGGGGGGTGGTTCCAGTTGATGTAAGGACGGGAGGCAGCAATTTCTGCATCACCTAGTGCCGCACCGTGGACATCATGAGTGCCGGCTTTATTAGGAGAACCCATACCGATTACAGTTTTGCAGCAAATCATTGAAGGTTTGTCGCTATTCTTTTTCGCCATCTTAATAGCTAATTCTATAGCTATAGGGTCGTGACCGTTGACATTCGAGACTACATGCCATCCATAGGCTTCAAAACGTTTTGGCGTGTCATCACTGAACCATCCAGTTACATGACCATCAATAGAGATGCCGTTGTCATCGTAGAAGCAGATTAGTTTGCCTAGTCCTAGAGTGCCAGCTAACGAACAGGCTTCATGGGAGATACCTTCCATTAGACAACCATCACCAAGGAATGCATAACTGTAATGATTAACAATATCTAAGCCTGGTCGATTAAATTCCGCAGCAAGAATTTTTTCTGCCAATGCCATACCCACAGCATTGGTGATACCTTGCCCTAAAGGTCCAGTAGTGGTTTCTACACCAGGCGTGTAACCGTACTCTGGGTGGCCAGGAGTTTTGGAGTGAAGTTGACGAAAACGCTTGATTTCCTCTATGGATAGATCATAACCAGTAAGGTGTAGTAATGCATAAATTAACATTGATCCATGCCCGTTAGACAGTACAAAACGATCACGATCTATCCATTTTGGATTGGTTGGGTTATGGCGAAGATGCTGAATCCACAACACTTCAGCTATTTCTGCCATCCCCATGGGCATACCAGGGTGACCAGAATTAGCTTTTTGTACAGCATCCATTGCCAATGCACGAATAGCGCCAGTTAAATCTTTAAATATCGGTGTGTCAGAATCTTTAAACGTACCCATGGAAAAGTCCTTTCGCCTAATAAAAAATACTGTACTTATTTAAACAAGTACAGTGAAAAAACGTTATTATCACCTAAGAAACGAAGTCAGACAACCGTGGCAAAAATATGGGGCATTCTTTTTAGTTTCAGTGCTAATGATTTCTTAATTTAATGCCCAATAGTTTTAGTTTCCGATAAAGATGTGTGCGCTCTAATCCAGACCTTTCCGCTACTCGGCTCATACTACCATTTTCATAATTAATGAGTCGCTCAAAATAGATTTTTTCAAATAAATTTCGTGCTTCACGTAAAGGAGCATCAAAGGAGATACCGGAAATATTTTGTAGCGGAGTTACAGGAGAAAGGATGCGTTTTACCTCATCAATCGAAATCTCTTCACTGGCAGAGGTTAGTGCTAGAGAGTGTATTGTGCTGGTGAGTTGGGTAAGATTTCCGGACCAGTTATGATTACGTAAAAAATTAAGCGCGGCAGTACTAAATTGCCGTAAAGAAATTTCATTCGATTCAATATAACGTGTGAGTATCTGATTAACAAGATCCGGAATATCTTCACGGTGTTCTTTCAAGGGAGGAATTTGGATACATAAACCATTTAATATCTGATATAACTTTAAATCGTAAGAACCTTGTTCTACTAACTCTACCAAGGACACAGATGTGGCACATACAAGTCGCACGTTGTATTTCTCTAAATTACTGATTAAGAGCAATAAATTTTTTTGCTCTTGTTTGTCAAATCCACCGATTTCTTTCAGGAATAACAATCCATCTTTTGCTTGCTCAAGTAAATTAAACGGGGAGTCTGTAAAAGATATCAATGTATCTGTCTCTATCCAGGGTGCATTAGGGCGACGCAGAAAATGTGCGCATAGTTCTACCCCGGTGCCTTGTTCGCCCATAAGCAGTAACGGCGTCTTTAGATGAGCTATTTGTTCCAGTTGTTTTCTTAGATTGATGATTAGCGGCCCCTTGCCTAGATCGGCAAGAGAAGGAATGGGGGCTGATTCTATCTGGCCACGCTGCAGTGAGCGTTTTACCGTACTTAGTAGTTTTTGCAAAGGTATTGGTTTCTCTAGATAGTCAAACGCACCAATACGCGTCGCTTCAATCGCTGTTTCTATACTACCGTGACCTGACATTATTATTACTGGCATGGTAAGTGACCCATTACTTACCCACTCCTTTAACAGAGTAATGCCATCAGTATCTGGCATCCAAATGTCTAGTAGTATCAAATCAGGGCGAGTCTGTTTGCGGGATTTGCGCGCCTGTTCAGCATTCTCCACTGCTGTGACTTGGTAACCCTCTTCACGCAAAATTTCAGATAATAATTCCCGTATACCGATTTCGTCATCAACGATAAGTATTGTGTTGCTGATCATAATTCTAGAATTTATCCTTTTAATTTTTCATACAATTTTAGGTACAGGCAACCAAATATAATCAAGTTATTTTACAATCAAACGTTAAATCATTTTCAGTTGCTGCTGGCAGAATAATAGAAACTCGAGTTTCACGTGGATGAATATTCTCAATTTGAACCGTGCCATTATGTTCCTCGGTAATTTTTTTAACGATGGGTAAACCGAGTCCAGTGCCCTTAATTTTGGTAGTAACATAAGGCTCAAATGCACGTATCTTAACGTGATCTGGGAAGCCATTACCATTATCGCTCAAACTAAATTGCACATGATTCTTTACCATTTCTGTGCGCACCGTAATAATGGGCTCTGTAGTTTCAATCAGAGCATCTTGGGCATTCTGTAGAAGATTGTGAATCACTTGGCGCAATCTGGCCGAGTCGCCTCTAATTAAACCTAAATTAGGATCAAGGAGTAAGCGTATAAGCGGATGCGATTTTTCGTTCTCGCTTTTCATCTCATATAACGAGAGCACTTCTTGTATTAGTTCATTGAGATTCAGTAAGCGTAATTTTAACTCCGGCGCACGGGCATATTCACTGAACGCATTGACCATCGCCTTCATTGTCCTGACTTGATTAATAATAGTTTCAGTGGAGCGTCGCAGAATTTTCGCATCCTCTAGATTTAATTTCTCAGCAAACTTTTGTTGTATACGTTCAGCGGAAAGCTGTATTGGTGTCAGTGGATTCTTAATTTCGTGGGCTAAGCGTCGCGCCACTTCTCCCCATGCAGCAGCGCGTTGTGCTTGTAGTAAATTAGTAATGTCGTCAAACACTACGACACCACCCCCCCCCGAAGCAACTGGGAGACGAGTGCCGCGTAGCAAGAGCACCTGACTAAGGCCCTCTTCAAAATGATCCATTTGACTTTGCCAGTCACCTGTTTCCTCAGAATTGAATCCTTCTAGAATTTTATTTACAAAAGCAAGTAAAGACGGTTTACGTATTGCACACTCTTCAATAGTTAATCCTTCAAGATCAATTAATGGGACTTGAAGAATGTATTCTGCACTGAGATTTGCGGTATGCATGCAGAATCTTTCATCGAGCACTAGAACACCAGAGGAGAGATTGGCTAATATACTTTCTAGATGGGTTTTAGCGCTCTCTACCTCATTTTGATTGAGTTGCGCTGTCGTACGCGCTTCTTCTAATTGTCGAGTCATTAGATTGAAAGATTCAGTTAGCACCCCTAACTCATCATTACTTTTTACCAGATTACGTCTGCTGAAGTCACCCTGAGCCACTGCACGAGTGCTTTCCGCTAACATGCCCAAAGGGGCACTCAATTGTTCGCTGATGAGAAATGCGACAGCTATTGAAGAAAAGAAGGAGAGAAGTAGTACTAGTGTTAATGTCACTTCGTAAAACCCCTTCAGTCCTTGGCGCGACAGCGATAGTTCCTCATAATCGCGATATACTGTTTGGACTATCTCTGCATCTTCGGCCACTTCTTTTGGAACTAATTGTAATAATTGAAGTAAATAAATATCTTCTTTTATGCCTGACGCATCAACCGGAATTCTTTCTATCATTCTTAGATACAAACCTTTGCCTGTTACGGATTCAATTGCACCGTAAGTTCCTTGCGTTCTAGCCAAACTTAATACCCCTGCATCTGGTATATTTGGCGATCTTACATTCTCATCTGTGTTTGAAAACGTAATTATCTTGCCATGTTCATCGAGTACTGTCGCTTCTTGTGCTTGAGTTAATTCTAATAGTTGTTTGAGATCCAATAAAGCAAGGGATTGTCTCGATAGTGTCGGTACTGCGGCTTGCGTCTTTTTGTTTAAATCGTCTAATTGTTTATTTAAGAGCGCGCGCCCAATATTTAGACTGCTTTCAAGTGCTTTATCTACTTTAACATCAAACCAAGAATCGATACTTTTTCCTAGAAACTGTATTGATACACTGTAGATTAGTGCACCAGGTACAATTGTCATCAGAGATAGGATAAGTAAAAAGCGTAATGTTAATCTAGAACCAAATACACCAGCTTTAAGTTTGCATCTTAGGCTCCACAGCAAATATCCCACCAAAGCTACAAGTAAAAGTACGAAGCCAATATTTAACTGAATGAGGAGTCGATATTTTCGCCCAAAGAAATCTGTATCAGCTCCAGCAATGGTGAGCAAGAGAAGCAAAGCTGCGCTTAATAAACAGGCTCCAATAATAATGATGTGCTTCACGGCCTTTCCTTATAGAGATTTTTGCAACGGTAATCCTATATTCCAAAGTAATTCATCGGAACCTAAACTCCATTCTTCGGAGTTAAAGGCCTCTACTTGAAAGGGTTTTGGTAGGCGCGATAAATCAAGCCAAATGCGTAATTCTGCAATGTACCCCATGTCTTCTTGTAGTCCAAGAATCGGGGTAATTGGATGGCTACGTAATTGACTTAAAACCTGTAGAGCTTCTTTTAGCGTTCGAAAATTTTGTGATAGTAGCCCATTATTTAGTCGATACTGCTGTGTAAGCGCATAATAACTTATTGTTTCTATTTGTTTATGTCTATAGATTTTTTTATTTATCCAATACCAGCGCGGAATAAATAGCTTAAATTCGGTTGCAAAGTTCAAAGCAACCCCTTTTTTGAGTGCCTGCTCTAAAATTGGATTTAGCGTTATTTCAAAGTCAGTATTAAGCTGATAATCTCCATTCGTAACGCTCAATGAAGCAGATTTTATTTTTATTTTTTCTGCGTGAGCATCGAGATTTAGCAGAAGAGTTGCACTTAAAATTCCAGCTGTAAACACGCGTAGTAATTTCATGATAGATTTAAATTTTATGCAGCAAGGCATAAAAGAAACCATCGTGTTGTGAGTTTGGAAACAACTGTCCATTGGATGTTTTTCCACAGGAGAGCGAGAGTGTTCGGGCATCCGAATGATGATGCAAAAATTCTTCAATTTGCGATCTATTTTCTTCAATAAATACTGAACAGGTGACGTAAAGCAATTTACCATCTCTAGCTAATGTCTGCCACAAGCTATTAAGGATCATTTTTTGAGTGGTAGTAAACTGGGAGAGATCACTTTCACGTCGCAGCCATTTGATATCGGGATGGTGACGTACTACACCTGAGGCGGAGCAAGGCACATCAGCTAAAATACGATCAAATAATTTACCATCCCACCATTCTATTGGATTCGCCGCATTGCCGCAGATGATATGGCATTTTTTAAGTCCTAGTCGCGTCAGATTCTGTTTCACTTTAATAAGTCGTTCTGGACTATGGTCGAGTACAGTTAGTTCTATTTCTGTTAGTTCTAATAGATGCGAGCTTTTCCCGCCAGGAGCGGCACAAGCGTCCAATACTCGCATACCAGAATGTACATCCAGTAACGGTGCCGCTAACTGCGCACCGGCATCCTGTATTGATACTAATCCCTTGTGGAATCCAGGCAATTTTTCTATAGCTACTGGTTGCGTTAACTTGAGCGCGCCACCCCATAATAACTCTGTAGTTATATTACTTATATTGAGTTGTGCCTGATACTCGGCCACTTTAATTTTACGCTGGTTGACTCGCAGCGTCATCGGCGGATGTTGATTATTTATTTTCAACATAATTTTGTAATCACTTGGATATTGTCCACGGAGCTTATCTATCCACCATTGTGGATGAGAATATTTTCCTACTTCATTTTTTGCCGTTGTTTTTAACAAATCTTCGCGCTGACGTATAAAATTTCTTAATACAGCATTGATTAACCCCTTTGCACCCTTGTCACAACTTAAACTCAAAGACGTGGATACAGCATGATTTACCACTGCGTGTGCAGAAGTTCTGCTGAATTGTAGTTGGTAGAGACCCACTAATAATAGACAATGTAATTTCTGGTCCCATAATGGCTTCTTTAGCAGTAGTCCAAGTACAGTATTAATTCGTCCGTAAAAACGTAAAACACCATAGCTTATATCTTGAATAGCTCCTCTTTGCTGATCGGAGAGAGAAGAATGAGCGTGCCAATATTTTTGTAATACATTGGTTAAACTTGCACCGGCCAGTACTTCACTTATTACAATAGTAGCCACACGTTGAGTTTCAATCATTCTTTTTTTTGAAACAATCACCAAGTTGCATCGAATGGCCTGCTATAAATTCTGTAATATTTAGTTTTTTTCCGCCAGGTCTCTGCACAATTTCTAATACTAATCGACCGTTGCCACAAGCTATCGCGATACCTTCTCGTCCAATTGCAATAATTTCTCCCGGATCGCCACCAGAACCAGCAACCGCCCTTGCTTGCCATATTTTCAGAGGAATTCCATGCATTAGAGAGTATTTTCCGGGGCGAGGATTAAATGCCCGTATAGCGCAGTTAATTTCTTTTGCGCTAAGCCGCCAATCAATTTCCCCGTCAATTTTCTTGAATTTTGACGCGTATTGCGCAGTTTGCTCATCTTGAGGTACTGCTACGAGATTTCCATGGGTTATTAGTGTCAAACTTTCTACGATGCATTGTGCTCCAAGTATGGCCAGTTTATCGTGTAAAGTTTGCGCGGTTTCATCATGTGCAATAGAAATAATTTGCTGCATTAGTATGGCCCCAGTATCGAGACCTTGATCCATTTGCATGATGGTGATACCCGTTTCTTGGTCACCCATTAATATCGCCCATTGAATGGGCGCCGCACCTCGCCAACGTGGTAAGAGTGAGGCATGGATATTAAAACAACCAAAGCGCGGAATATTTAAAACGGCTAGGGGTAGAATCAGACCATAAGCCGCCACTACCATTACATCTGCACGGGCAATCGTCAGTTGTGCATGTAGATCAGATTGTTTGAGTGATTGTGGTTGTAGCAGAGTAAGTTTGTATTGTTGTGCTAGTAATTTGACCGGACTTATAGCGGTTTTCATGCCGCGTCCAGCAGGACGATCAGGCTGGGTTAATACCAAGACAATCTCATGCCCGGCGTCCACTAACGCCCTGAGCGCGGCAGCAGCAAACATCGGAGTGCCGGCAAATATTATTCTCATCTTGGAAAAATTGCGGTATTAATAAACAAAGCGTGTTTCCTGTAACTGTAGATCGTAGAGATTACTCAGGCAACCGAGCTATTTAGAAACCTACTTGATAGCAAACGATCAATGGCCATATTATTTTTGTTGTTTCTTTAATTTTGATTTTAAGCGTAGTTGTTTTAGTCGAGAAAGGTATTCAACAAATACCTTACCCAACAGATGATCCATCTCATGTTGAATGCATACTGCTAATAATCCCTCGGCGCTGATTACAAAAGAGTCCCCATCTATATTAAGGGCTCTGACCGTTATATATTCAGCGCGCCGTACTTTTTCAAATACCCCCGGTACTGACAAACAACCTTCTTCGCAGGTAGATTCACCACTAGCGGCTATAATTTCTGGATTAATAAATACATGTAATGCGTCACGAGAGTCAGAAATGTCAATTACAATTACGCATTGATGCACATCAACTTGCGTTGCCGCTAAACCAATACCGTGAGCAGCATACATTGTTTCTGTCATGTCTTGGACTAGGGTTTGGATTTCAACAGTCACTTCCCGTACTGGAGTTGCCAATTTATGCAATCGTTCATCTGGGTACTGTAATATTTTCATAGAAGTCATAAGTAGACGCGTATATTTAATGGTGCCGTACTTAAAATAAACCGAGTTTGATCGCTATAATCTAAATTCCCAATACATAGTCTTATTATATCTCTGATCCTGTTTACGGGCTCCCTTCTCAGTTCTTTAGCTAGCTTGTTGGCATTATTTTTATTAATCTTTCTGTGTACACTCAATTATTTTGAGTTAATAATAGCCACGTAATGTCGGATAAGAGCAATCCTGTTTATAGTACATTCGTATAGAGCCGAGGGGGGATAATTTAAATCACTTGTATTAAATTAAACCATTGTCATAATACGGATTCATATGTTCTTTAAATTTCCTCAATTTGATTTATTATCTAAGCATTTATATTACTATTGCGAGCGATTAGCTATGCGCGTGATATTATTTAAGGCATTTACAGACAACTCGGAGACATCTATAGGAGCTTCATGGGTAGAACTTTAATCATAGCCGAAAAACCCTCTGTAGCCGCTGATATCGCGCGAGTGTTAGGCGGTTTTGTTAAACATACTGATTATTTTGAGAGTGAGCAGTATGTGCTGTCATCAGCTGTAGGTCATTTACTTGAGCTTGTAGTATCGGATAAGTATGAAGTTAAGCGCGGCAAATGGAGTTTCGCTAATTTACCAGTTATTCCTCCATATTTTGATCTTAAACCCATTGAGAAAACCGAGTCTCGTCTTAAACTCCTGTCTAAACTTATCAAGCGGAAAGATGTAAATGCACTTATTAATGCTTGTGATGCGGGACGCGAAGGGGAGTTAATTTTTCATTACATTGTGCGTCATGTCGGAGTCAAAAAACCGATCAAGCGTTTATGGTTACAATCAATGACCCCTGCTTCAATTAGGGAAGGCTTTACAAAATTACTTGATAATGATGCTGTCCAATCATTGATAGAAGCTGCTGTGAGTCGATCAGAAGCTGATTGGTTAGTTGGCATCAATGGCACTCGTGCCATGACTGCGTTTAATTCTCAGGAGGGTGGTTTTCACAAGACTACTGTTGGGCGTGTACAAACACCCACACTAGCAATTTTGGTTGAACGGGAAGAAGTAATTAAAAAATTTGTTCCGCGGAGCTACTGGGAAATACATGGAATCTTTGGTGCTCAGAATGGGGATTATAAGGGACGTTGGTTTGACAAAAATTTTTTAAAGAATAAGCAAGACAGTGAGCAGAAATCTGAGCGAATATGGAAGAAAAAAGATGCCGAAATTATTTTCACTAAGTGTTATGGTAAATCTGGATCTGTTAGCGAAGAAAGCAAGCCACTTACAGAGATATGTCCGCAACTCTATGACCTTACTAGCCTGCAACGGGAGGCTAACGCACGCTTTGGTTTTTCTGCTAAGACAACACTAGGATTGGCCCAAGCTTTATACGAGAAACATAAAGTATTGACATACCCCAGAACTGATTCGCGCGCGTTACCGGAAGATTACATTACAACCGTTCAAGATATTTTAGGTTTACTTAAGGCAGACCGATATAAGGTTTTTTCGAAACAAATTTTAAAATCTGCTTGGGTAGTACCCAACAAGCGTATTTTTAACAATAAGAAAATTTCAGATCATTTTGCCATTATTCCAACTTTACTTGAACCAACTGGCTTAAGTGAAGCAGAGGATAAACTCTATGATTTAGTGATCAAGCGATTTTTGGCAATCTTTTACCCTGCCGCCCAATTTTTGGTGACTACTCGTATTACTTATGTTGAGAATGAGACATTTAAAACAGAAGGCAAGGTGATGATTAACTCCGGTTGGCGAGTAGTTTATGGTCAAGAAATTCAAATGGATGACGCCGATGAAAATTCAGCTTTAGTCTTAGTAAAACCGGGGGAGCTGGTTTCTATTAAAGAAATAAACGTTATTGCTAATCAGACTCGACCGCCAGCAAGATTTAATGAGGCCACGTTACTATCGGCTATGGAGGGCGCTGGAAAATTGGTAGAGGATGAAGAATTACGTGAGGCAATGAGTGCAAAAGGACTTGGTACGCCAGCTACTCGGGCTTCAACTATTGAAGGTCTAATATTTGAAAACTACATGCAACGCGTAGGACGTGATTTACATCCTACTGCCAAAGCCTTTTCTCTAATTACATTATTACGCGGACTAAAAATACCTGAATTGACTTCCCCTGAGTTGACTGGTAATTGGGAATTTAAGTTGCGTCAAATTGAGCAGAACCAGCTTGAGCGCAATACCTTTATGAAAGAAATTTCTAGTATGACTCGTCACATGGTGGAACAAGCAAAAAGCCATCGTGGTGAAACTATAACTGGGAATTTTTCTAAACTTAAATTACCTTGCCCTAAGTGTAATGGATTGATTCAAGAAACCTATAAGAAATTTCAATGTCAAGAGTGCGATTTTTTTCTTTGGAAAATTTTGGCAGGACGACAATTTGAAATTGCCGAGGTTGAAGAACTTATTACCAAGAATGAAATTGGTCCATTGCAAGGTTTTCGTAGCAAGATCGGGCGACTCTTTAATGCTAATATTAAACTCACCGATCAGTTCGAGATGAAATTTGATTTTGGTGACAGTAACAAGGAAGGAGCTGAAGAAGTAAATTTTTCAGGTCAAGAATCGCTAGGCAAATGTCCTCGATGTGATAACCGAGTCTTTGAGCACGGTGTAAGTTATATTTGCGAGAAAGCTGTTGGTGGGTTGCGCACATGTAACTTTAGAACTGGGAAAATAATTTTAAATCGCCAGATTGAACGCGAGCAAATTATTAAATTACTTAGTTTTGGAAAAACTGATTTACTGTCTAAGTTTATTTCCAAGAGAGGTAGACCATTTTCAGCTTACTTATTAACCGGTATAGATGGAAAGATGGGGTTTGAGTTTGAGCCAAGAAAAGCGAAGGCGGGCTCAGAAAATAAAATAGTAAAGCCTCGAGCTAAGGCACTTTTAGCTAAAAAACCCCCTACTCGCTAAATATAATCTTGTTTTCGGCGAGCCCCAGAAGGCCCAGCTTCTTAGCTCAACGAATGAGAGCGTTGCTGCGACGTCATGATTGCTAACAGTAGTGTCTATAACCTAAAAGTATTTTATAGTTTTATACCAAAGATAGCTGGGAACAGGTATCTTAGTATAGCTCCCACGACCCAGATTACGAGTATCAGGCTAATAAGAACCGCCAGTCCATCGCCTATAGTTGACATGAGAGTTGAGCCGAAGCTACCAAATTCTTCTTGTCCAGATTCGTTACGCCTACGAACTTTGCGTCTTCTGACCCATAGTTGCAGGAAAATCGCAACAGGAATCAGCAAAAGAGCAGCTAGTAGTTTAAATTCAGGGCTATCCATAGATCAACCTCATTCATAATATGTTACTACAGAAATTTTTATCTTCATCATGTATTCAGTGCCCGATAGTCTAATCAGACGGCTTCTTCTAAGAGAGGCATTTTTTAATGATTAATTTATAGCATGCCAGTACCAACACGCAACGTACCATTTTTTCTTCCACATGTCTCATATTTTAAAGAGCAATGCTTCTTTTTTAGAAATTTGAGTGGAGAGGCAATGTTATTTCTTATTTTTCTAGTGTGGTGAATTCCCTTGTTACAAGACATCATGATTTCTGTAAGTGTGAACAATGTTATTCAATATACAATAGCTTAACTTAATTCAATCATCCACATGCATTGGTTGTAACCTTATGAGTGAGAAACTTAATCCATATAGCCCTATAAAAATCACTGTACATCCAGTTACAAGTCGCCGTGAAATGGGAATATTTATTGATGTGCCCTGGCGCGTTTATGCGGATGATCCCATGTGGGTGGCGCCGTTGCGTCTCGAGCGACGTCTACATTTCTCAAAATTTAATCCATTTTTCAAGCACGGAGAGTGGCAGGCATGGGTTGCTTACCTTGATAATCAACCAGTAGGGAGAATTAGCGCTCAAATAGATCAACTTCATCGTCAGTACCATGGTGCAGATACCGGCCATTTTGGTTCATTAGAGTGTATAAATAATGCAGCGGTATTTGCAACACTTATTCACACCGCTGAAGCGTGGTTAGCCGAGAGACATGCCAGATGTATTAGCGGGCCATTTAATTTTTCCATTAATCAAGAATGTGGTGTCTTGGTCGATGGTTTTGATACACCACCCGCAGTAATGATGCCACATTCCCCCAAGTGGTATGGCCAATTACTCGAAGAACAAGGTTATCGAGCATTGAAAGATCTTCTCGCATATTGGGTAAAATTAGATTTCGAGATTCCAAAAATGATGCGTTTTTTGATAGAAAAATTTTCCAAGCGAGTGCGGATTAGGGCATTGCAACGTAATAGATTTCGTGAGGAAATGGAGACATTGCGGGATATTTTTAATGATGCTTGGTCAGAAAATTGGGGGTTTATTCCATTTACTGAGGCTGAATTTGTTGAACTTGGCTACACTTTTCGTCTGCTTTTGCGAGATGAGTACATTCAGATTGCTGAAGTTGATGGGGTTCCCGCAGCCTTTATGGTGGCATTACCTAATTTAAATGAGATATTTTCTAAATTGAATGGAAATTTATTCCCATTTGGGTGGATCAGATTGATTAAAAAAATTAAGTACAATGAGATTCGCACGGGTCGGGTACCTTTGATGGGAGTGCGCAAACAATTCCAGAATACTCCTTTGGGCGTTACGTTAGCTTTTATGGTAATTAATGCACCACTGCAATATGCTCTTTCTCAGGGGTTTCAGGAAGTTGAAATGTCCTGGATACTCGAAGACAATAAATCAATGCGAGGGATTCTTGATAGCGTTGGCAGTAAGCAGTACAAGCGCTATCGAATTTATGGGAAAACATTGTGATCTTTAGGGTGTATAAATAAAATAATATCTCAAAGCTAAGGCTCTAATGAATAAAAAAAATCAATTTTCCGCATTAGTGCTAGCAGCAGATCGGACAACGAGTGACCCGGTTGCTAATAAATCAGGCATGGCCTGTAAGGCGTTTGCGCCAATCTGTGGAACGCCGATGGTAATTCGCGTACTGGACACACTAGAGGCCAGCGATATGATTGGGAATATTATTCTGTGTGGACCACCCCAATCCATACTTTCCGATTGTCCAGAATTACAACAACGGATAGCGTGCGGTCGGATTATTTGGCTGTCCAATTTAGATTCCCCTAGTCGGAGCGCTAACAAGGGTCTCGAGTACATAGATGCGAGCGATAGAGTGTTGTTGACAACAGCAGATCACGCATTACTAACGCCAGAGATTGTAGAGCATTTCCTACGTGAATCCATCAAGGTAGACGGAGATGCTACTGTTGGACTAGTTAAACATAAAGACGTCTTATCTGCTTTTCCTGGTACCAGACGTACCGTAATAAAGCTTCGTGATGGAGGTTTTTGTGGTTGCAATCTTTATTCATTTCTTAATTACGGCAGTCGAGATTTGGTCTCATTCTGGCGGCGAGCTGAGGACTTAAGAAAGTATCCTTGGCGATTAGTCGGGGAAATACTGGGCCCCATGGCTGTTTTGTCATATTTACTTGGGCTATCAACACTAGACCAGGCATTGGATGCCATTTCAGTAAAAGCAGGTGTTAAGATAAAAGCAGTGATTTTGCCCTACCCTCAAGCTGGTGTCGATGTCGATAAAGTTGAGGATATGATGCTTGTAGAGTCCATCTTGAGAAATGAGCATTGCCTCTCTACGATAGAAAAAATCTGAATAATTTTATTGTGTTGCGTAAATAAGTTCTGCTGTAAAGCTGGGAAAAAGTCTATGAAGATAATAGAGCGATACATTGCACAAGAACTATTGATACCATTTATAGTGGTGATCGGAATTCTCGTTGGCTTGTTTGCAAGTTTTAGTAGCGCTAATTTACTAGCAAAAGGCATAACAGAGTCTCTTGGCATGACTGTTATGTTGGAATTAGTGTTGCTTAAAACTTTAATTGCTATGGAAGTGCTGATACCGATTGCTCTTTATGTTGCCGTTATAGTCGGCCTTGGCCGTATGTATAAAGATCAAGAGATTAACGCACTACAGTCCGCTGGTGTTGGTAATGGCCGCATCATACGTGCCGTACTTTTGGTAGCTGTCCCGCTTGGAATAATTAGTGGTGGACTCTCTATATTTGTTCGTCCTTGGGCTTATGAGAAGAATTATATTTTGAATGCACAGGCGGAAGCGGAATTAAACACAGATCGATTTCAGACAGGACGTTTTTATGGAACCGAAAAGAGTGGTAGAGTAATTTATATTCAGGCTAAGGATAAATCTGGAAATATAATGCAAGGAGTTTTTCATTATATTAAAAAAGCTAATGGCAGTGAAATTATTGTAGCTAATAAAGGTCAGCAAATGAAGTCAGGAATTGATGAGCGTTCTCAAATACATTTGTTCGATGGTTCTATATACAGACTTACGCATACTTTAACAAAAGATACCGTCACTCGTTTTAAGAAATTGATATATTTTACCAACGAAGAGAATGTGCTAGATTATAGGCGAAAAACGGCTTCAATTAGCGCGTTAATGGACTCGGATCAGCCTGGCGATATTGCTGAACGCCAATGGCGATTTTCTCGTTCTATTGGAACAATTCTGCTGGCTCTTATAGCGGTTTCATTTAGTCGCACATCTCCTCGACAAGGCAGGAATAACAAAACTTTTTTTCTGGCAGCCCTGGTTTATTCTATTTATTATATTTTGCATGGGTTGGCTCAGACTTGGGTAACGCAGGGTAAAGTTGGTAGCGTTCCCGGGGTTTGGTGGTTATACGTATTAATGTTTATTGTCGCGTTTAGTTTTCTTTCCCCTGGTTTTTGGCGACAATTATTTTCGCGTCGATGATATTAATAATTAATCGTTACCTTGCATCACAAATCTTTATTGGCCTATGCCTTGCCGCCGCCGTGCTTTTACCATTGTTTAGTTTTCTTGACTTGTTAGAGCAATTGGACTCTGTAGGAAAAGGAACATACCAGACCAGAGATGCTTTTTTGTATACCGCTTTATTGTTGCCGCGCAGATTTATCCAACTTACGCCATTTATTGCATTATTAGGCAATGTGATTGCTTTAGGGCGAATGGCCATTAATTTAGAATTGACAGCACTAAGAGTAGCAGGTGTCTCTCCTGCCCGCATTAGCCTGGCACCCCTCTGGGTCGGCGTAGTTCTTTTGTTATTTGTTGCTATCTTAGAAGAATTTGTTGCCCCACAATTTCAACAAGATGCCATTTTACAGCGGGCTGTTGCACTTGATAAGAGTGTTCAGCTTGGTAAAAATCTTGGCATCTGGACCCGAGATGAGCATTATATATTACGTATTGGTGAGATGGTGCATGCTCAAAAAGCAGAAGATATTGAGTTGCTAAATTTTGACGATAACGGTTTTTTGTTAACTTATATTCATGCAAAGTATGCCGATATTCTCAGTGATAATTTATGGGAATTACGGGGTGTAACCACTAAAACGTTTACTGGGGAACAGATTGATTCTGTAAGTGCAGACTCAATGAGTTGGAAATCATTTTTAAATCCAAAGAATGTAGCGACTCTGACTAAGCCCCCAGAAAGTCTTGCCCCTTCCGAATTATTTCAACATGTAAGTTTCTTGAATGCCACGGGTCAAGAAACGGATGCTCACGCGCTTACTTTGTGGCGGAAAATTGGAGGAGCACTGACAACAATTGCAATGTTATTGCTCCCCATACCGATCGTCCTTAGATTTACACGAACAGGTTTTGGAAGTAAATTAGTATCTGCGGCCTTGATTGGCATAGGTATCTACTTGCTTGATCAAATTATTGCAAACGTAGGTTTGTTATGGCACTTGAATCCACTGTTAATCGGGATATTTCCTGGTCTGACGTTGATTGTATTATCGAGTTTCTGGTTATTAAGAACTCCCTAGACACAGATATAATATGCTCATTAAAAATGGTTTAAAGGGTGATTTGTATTAAGTTGGCAAAAAAAGATAAGTTGGGTAACTTTATGCTTTTACTGAGGCGCCCTGTTAGACATGTAATTAGTATATAGTATCTATCGTTAACACTATTGATTTTACATAGTATTTTAGCGCGACTCTCTCATACTGGGCTTACTTTAATTCCGCGTAAGCGTCCCAAGAAAGAAAACATTGTGCGCTTCAAGTACGAAGCATTAGGTAGAATCCATATTTCGGAAATAAGCTTGTCTTTGCGAAATAAGCCGAACAGAAAGAGCCTGATAAGCAGATCTAAAGTCATCGAAGTATGGGTCATATGAATACAATATAGTTGTGGAGTCGGCCTTGGCGTGAACCAGCAAATACCACCACCCTCCTCGAATATATTTTTTATTGCAGCAATAACGTTTACAGGAAAGTCTGTTATTTGACAGTTACCCGAAATAAGCAAGATATTTTTTTTGGCTTGCGGATAACGTGAGAAATAACTATCTCGACTACGTTTTTTTAACGCCAGATAAGTTAGATTCCGGCCAAATGATCCCCCGCCCTTATGATAAATGTAGCTGTTAGGAGACACACCAATGCGCCAGCCACTTTGATTAAGTCGACGCCCCAGATCGATGTCTTCGTAGTAGCCTCGTCCAAATACTGAATCAAAGCCACCTATTTCCTGGAAGACACTCCGTCTGATCAAGAATGCATACCCAGTAAGGCGGTGCGTTAAGATGTAGTTGCCCGTTTGTCGGGCATACTGGTCTAGATTAAATGCGCTATAATGATTACCTGATGGAATAATAACTGCAAGTTGTGGATCAGTTTCTAGCGCCAAACATAGTGACGGCAAAAAATTTTCTCTGACTATCGTATCCGAATTGAGCACTAGTACATAAGATGCTTCAGATCGCCCAATCGCCTCGTTCACCGATTTGCCAAACCCATTATTTTCTTTTGCATGATAAACCTGAGTGGATTCATAGTGCAAATCATCAAGCATATTGCGTGTCTTAGTATCAGATGCATCATCTTGGATTATAATTTTTTGTATTGATTTACCAAGGTGAGTAATTACAGAATCGATACAATGTTTTGTCAACACTGGGGCATTATATACTGGTATCACCACATCAATAGATGGCGTAATTAACTCATGCATAGCAGTCACTTGTAGAATTCCTAGTGTTTGGCCCAACTAACTTTGGAAGGGCCTGGGTTAGTTTGGTTGAATGTCTGCGTTATCAAGTCTCAAACAAAGAACCCACGAGCTATTCACAGGGCGTTAATCATGATTGATGTGCGTGCCCAGCTCCTCAAGTAGGGTTATGTAGCGAGGTAAAACATCCGCCCCCCCCACCTCGAGTACTTCTTCTAAGAAGCGTTGACGGTGCTCCTTAATGTAAAAAGAATCACAGCCACTTGTAATAAATTCATCAATTCTTTTGTACACATCATCTCGACACTTTAACTCTGTCTCTGGCATAAAATCCGCCACCGTAGAACGACCTGCATGCAGGTAGTCTGCTGCAAGTACTGGTTTGTTTGCTTTAACCGCTTCAAATGCAACCGAAGTCGCAATATCAACAATGACATCCGCCCAATTTAATAAATGGGCTGAGTGCATATTGTTATCTGCCACACTTACGTTTGATAAGCGTCTTAGCGAGGCGCTCCTCGTTAGAGATTGTTGCCATCCACCACGAGTATGTGGTTTTATTATGAGCTCCACTTTTGGAAAGGCAGCAATTATTTGGACCACTTCACCCACTTCTTCCCAGAACGTTGTAAAGTTACTCTTTCTTAAAAACAGTACTACTTTGAGTTGACTATTCGAGTAAGTTATTGGCGAGGGCGGCAGAAGTTTTGCAAACTTTCTCAACCATTCATCGCAATAGCGCGGGGAACCTAGTACAGCAATTTTTTGTCCGTCTAAAAATGGGCGGAAACGTCCGGCACACAATTCATTCGGCACTACGAGTTTATCAAATATACGTGCGGCAGAATAAGTGGTATCAGGCTTGAGACTTCGCTCACCGCGGCGTATCAGTTGATTTGCATGAGGGCTGTCGCCATGAGGCAAAGATACCGTACCAAGACCCTTAGAGCGAGCTATAGACAGAAGAACCTCGACCCACTCTACGCAAATAGATGAGTTTCTTTCAATCCAGTCAAAAGCCACGACACCTTCATTGTTATCTTTGAAAGTGCGTGTTAGTAGGCGATTGGCTGTACTACGCCAAATGGGTTCTCGTTGTTTAATATTAAAAATACTCGCTAGTGTCTCTACAAGGGGGCCAATGAGTGGGCGACGTAAACTACGAATTAATATCAGTGTTTGAAACCACCATCTACAGAATTCAAGCAGGGGCAAGAGATCAAGAATATGAGCTACACGTACTCTATCAAGCCCCATCAAAAATCTGATACGAAAATCATTACGAAATCTAGAGCTGCCGATTAGCACAACATCACAACTGTGACCAGAATCAATCCATTTGGAGATAATTGGAGTGATATGATCGATATCATTGTAATGACGAAGAAAAAAAAGAGCTTTCATTTGCATGCCTTAATTTTTGGAATATACCGGCTACTAAAAAGCAATGTATGCATCATTTAGTTAAATGCTCAAGATATAGATGGGAGGCAAAAACATAAAAATTATAAACCGGTAGACGTTTAATTGCTAGGCATGAGATTTGAACTACTTTGAGAAAAAAGGCTCTCTAAAAATTTAATTATTTTCAGAAATAACTCGTTAAAGAAATATAAATTCTCGATCAGGTATAATTAAAAAAATTAAGGATCAAAGAATAAAGAACTAAGTTTAGGAGATTTCTTGCAAACATCATATTACAAATGAAAACAATTGCCATAATACCGGCACGTATGGGCTCATCGCGTTTCCCCGGTAAACCGCTTGCGAAGTTATTAGGCCGTACCATGATTGAACATATCTACAAGCGTGTCGCTTTGAGTAATTCGCTTGATGCTACTTATATTGCCACTTGTGACGAGGAAATTCAGCGGGTAGCACAAGACTTTGGTGCGATCGTAATTATGACTGCCAACACTCATGAACGAGCCAGCGATCGTGTTGCTGAAGCAGCTGCAAAGATTGATGCGGAGTTGGTTGTTATGGTACAGGGCGACGAACCAATGACGCATCCTGAAATGATAGACGCAGCAGTTGCTCCCTTCTTAGAAGACCGTCACTTAGGTTGTGTAAATTTAGTGCGCATTATTGATAATGAGGCTGACTTCTATGATACTAATACCATCAAAGTAGTAATGAACCAGCAGGGCGATGCTCTATATATGTCAAGACAGCCGATCCCAACCAGGACTCGGACAGATTTCATGCAGACATCTGTCTATAAGCAGGTATGTATTATTCCATTCCGACGCGCTATTCTGTTTGAGTACACTCGTTTGCCTCCAACGCCTCTAGAGCAAATGGAATCGGTAGATATGCTGCGACTATTGGAGCACGGTTATCGTATAAAGATGGTGAAAACAGAATTTATTACTCAGGCGGTCGATACCGAAGCTGATTTGGCGCGCGTAGCTAAATTAATGGAATTAGACCCTCTGTTAGCTTCTTATTAAAATTAAACGCTATTTGTAACAGATTTAATCCAGTGACTTTGTAAGGAATATCTATGCAATTAAAGTCGAAACTAGCCAGATCCGATTTAACTATCGGTTCATGGATTACGCTAAGTAATCCTGCAATAGCTGAGATCATGGCCGCCGCAGGATTTGACTGGCTGGTGCTAGATATGGAGCACAGTGTGTTGGAATTAAGTGAGGTTCAGGTTCTTATCCAAGTACTTGATGGACGAAGATGTCCGGCTATCGTACGATTAACCTCAAATCACCCTGATCAAATAAAACGAGTTATGGATGCAGGCGCAACTGGTGTAATGGTGCCCATGGTCAAGTCTGCCGCCGATGCAGAGGCTGCAGTACAGGCAGTTTATTACCCCCCAAGAGGCCAACGCGGAGTTGGCTTGGCGCGTGCTCAAGGCTATGGTGCAGAGTTTCAACAATATCGTCAATGGCTGAATGAGAATGCTGTCGTCGTCGTTATGATTGAACATATAGATGCAGTTAATGCTATTGATTCAATTCTTTCTGTTGATGGAATTGACGCCTATATCATTGGTCCCTATGATTTATCAGGTTCTATGGGACTAATTGGTGAACTTAGTCATCCCAAGGTGCAATCAGCGATAGAACGGGTTCTAAAGGCCGGCCGCCGACTAAATAAATCTGGAGGCATTCATGTAGTAGAGCCAGATCAAAACGAGCTACATCGACGCATCTCTGATGGCTTTAACTTTCTTGGTTATGGGTTAGATATACGTATCCTCGATACGCTCTGCCGGAATCATATGCAAAATATAAGAGCGGCCCTATGAGCAAAATTGTCATATCCACATCCTCTTTTGATGTTACCAATAATCCCCATATTCATCTTTTAGCAGCAAGAGGAATGCATATTGTTAGCAATGACTATAAGCGAAAACTCACAGAGGATGAGATCATTAAATTGTTAGGCCAAGATGCTGTAGCAATGATTGCTGGTATAGAGCCTTTAACTGAACGCGTTTTCTCGTCTGCTAAGAATCTAAAAGTAATATCGCGTTGTGGAGCAGGTTTGGATAATGTAGATCTTATAGCGGCAAAGAGTCGAGACATTACAGTTCTTAATACACCAGAGGCCCCAGCTCAAGCAGTAGCCGAGCTTGCAATGGGATTAATACTAGCTACGTTAAGACGGATCGTTCAGAATAATTTTTTAGTACGCGCAGGGGAATGGCCGCGCATGCAGGGACAATTGCTTGCTGCTCAGTTAGTAGGTATTGTTGGATTGGGGCATATTGGCCTGCGTGTTGCACGCCTATGTCAAGCTTTTGATGCAAAGGTAATTGCGCACGATCCTTATATAGAAACATTACCACATGGAATAGAGTCAGTAACATTAAAAAAATTATTAGCCGAGGCTGATATTATCAGTCTGCATCTGCCCCATAATAGTAACACCCACCATTTGCTGAATACGCAAGTATTTGCAAATATGAAACAGGGTGCCATCGTTATCAATACAGCTCGTGGCGGACTTATTGATGAAATCGCTCTAAATGAAGCCCTGATTTCTGGACAATTGGGCATGGCCGCGCTAGATGTTTTCGAAGAGGAGCCTTATAACGGTCCTCTAATCAGAAATGACAAAATAATTCTGACTGCACACGTTGGCTCTCTTGCCAAAGAGTCACGCCAACGTATGGAAATTGAAGCCGCAGAAAACCTACTGCATGGATTAATTAAGGCAAACCTAATGAAGGATGAAGCGAGCGATGACTAATAAGATTGCAATTGTATTTGGTGCCAGCGGTTTTCTTGGGAGTCATGTAGCCGAAGCATTATCAGTTGATGGATATCAGGTGCGTTTATTTGATCGATCTCCATCGATTTATCAGCGGCATGATCAAGAAATGATCATTGGCGATATTATGAATCTTGATGAAGTGACAAGAGCAGCAAAAGATGCAACCGTGGTCTACAATTTTGCTGCAATTGCAGATATCGACGAGGCTCATGAGAGACCATTAGCCACTGCAGCGGTTAACGTATTAGGTAACATGCACGTACTAGAAGCTGCTCGCCTTGGTGGCGCAAGTCGTTTTGTCTTTGCCAGTAGCGTATATGTTTATTCCGAATCCGGATCTTTCTACCGCGCAAGTAAACAGGCAGCAGAGCGCTTTATAGAGACCTATCACGAACGTTATGGGCTAGATTACAGTATTCTACGCTATGGCTCTTTGTACGGCAGACGTACCGATAAACGTAATGGTATATACCGAATGTTGCAAGAAGCAATAGAGAAACATTCTATTACTTATATGGGCAGCGGTGAAGCAATTCGAGAGTATATTCACGTTGAAGATGCCGCACGTATGAGCGTGCAAATATTGGCACCAGAATTTGCTAATCGTCATTTAATTTTAACCGGACATGAGCGTCTTCGCATTAAAGATGTTATGACAATGATTTCTGAAATTATGCCATGGCCAGTAGAGTTAAATTTTGAATCGGCTAATACAGTGCATCATTACGAGGTCACACCTTATGCTTTTCAGCCGCGCGTTGGTCGGAAATTAGTCCTGAACGAGCACGTTGATCTGGGTCAAGGTTTGTTAGATTGTATTAAAGATATTCATAAAGAATGCCATCACTCCGGTGAAGACGACGATGCCACCCCAGCAGCGTCTGATAACAAGGCATGAAGACAACAGATTGGCAGGCTATTATCTTCGATTTTGATGGAGTTCTAGTTGAATCAGTGGATATAAAAACACAAGCTTTCGCTGATCTTTACCAATCTTATGGCCAAACGATAGTGTCTGAAGTTATGAGCTACCATCGTTTAAACGGTGGCCTATCACGTTACCAAAAATTTCGGTATTTCCAACAACATTTATTAGGTATGCCACCGTTAACACAAGATGAAGAGCAAGAGTTAGATCAACGTTTCTCTGAGCTGGTAGTTGAAGCCGTAACCATTTGCAAGGCGGTTCCTGGCGCCGATGAATTGCTGCGCAAAGAGTCTGCTAGAGTGCCTCTATTTATTGCCTCTGGGACGCCTGAGGTTGAATTAAAGTCGATCGTTGCGCGTCGAGGCTTAGCACCCTATTTTATCGAGGTACGTGGCTCACCAAAACAAAAAAAAATATTGATTTCCGAGATACTGTCCACCCACAATCTAACGCCCTCAAGTGTACTAATGATCGGCGATGCTCTGATTGATTATCAAAGTGCACAAGTGAATGACGTTGCTTTTTTGGGACGTGTTCGTATTGGAGATGATAATCCATTTCCACAGCAGGTAGACACCGTAATAGATTTGAGCCCGTTACTCATTTAAGGTACATTTTTATACAGATATAAACGGTCTATCTACAAATTACCCTGGCTACGTTGCCCCGGCTAGAGGCGTAAAATACTTAAAATAACCATGAATAGGACATAACCTGCAAGATTAAGAATTATTCTAGATGTATAAGAAAATAACCAACTTATCTAATTTAGTAAAAGACTCTTATGAGTGGCGTGATTTTTTGGCAAAAATTTCATTGCTTTCTTTCGGTATATTCTTGTGGCATAAAGAGCTTGTTATAGTTGCCAGCGTTCTCCTCATCCTGACTTGGATTCTGTGCGATGGTTTGTCGCATCTAAAGTCAATTATTAGAGAACCCCTGATGTTAACGATACTCTTTTTCTGTATTGTCTTATTATTAGGAACCTTTTGGGGCGAAATTCCAGGACCAAACCCATCTAAACACGAAGGGCCTTATAGCCCCATTTCTAGGCAATTTAGATGGGCAAAATATATGGGGCTGATGTTATTTATCCCTTACTTACAGCTTCTAAATAAAAAAAACTTACCTTGGGCGGTGAGCGGTCTAGTTGTTGGGTACCTTGGGGTTTTATTTGCAGGCATTTATTATCAATTTTTCTTGGGGATAACAGGCATCCCCCCTTTAAAAATGCTCTATCTGCATTTTTCAGCGGCACTTGGAGTCGGTATTTTACTCACCATGTATTTGGCAAACTCAAGTATCAATAAGAAAGTAAAATTGTCATCGTGGGGGATTGGATTTTTTTTATTACTTCTTCAGTTAAATATAGTCGGACGGGGCCCAATCCTGGCAACTATCGGCACACTATTTTTACTTCTATTTTTGTTGCATAGACGGCGATTAAAAAAAATGCTTAGTCTTATGCTAGTGACGACTATCTGCGTAATGACCATTGCTTACCATAGTCATTCTTTTAAGCAAAGATTTTCTGAAGTTATTACTGAGATTGAACAATCTGCAGAGGGCAAGAACCGGACTAGCACGGGGGAGCGCATTGCACTTCTTAAGGTTGGTTTGTATGCTATTGCCCAACAACCATGGTTTGGTTATGGTACGGGTATGGCAAAACAAGCATTTAAAGAGAATGCTTCAATTTATCAGAATGGACAATACAAAGATGTGGAAAGTTATCATCACCTTCATTTCCATAATGATTTAATCGAACTAGGAGTTTATCTTGGTGGGTTTGGAGTTGCTATTTATATATTCTTACTATGGGGGTGGTTTCAAACATTGTGGATGCGAAAGTTAGGGGCTTTAGGAGCAACTTTGGTGTGTTTTATCTTTTTAGGAGGAATAACAGATACATTTCTCTTTTATCAACAGATAACTTTTATGTTGTTAGCACTCACTGCCATTGTTATCACTTCGAGAGAAACCAAGCAGGGTGATTTTTTATTAGAGAATTCTTTAAGTAAACCGTGCCATGACCCTTATAAAAATTGATGGGCGGGATTTTAATGCGATCCTGAATCAAGAGCAATGGGAACAGACTGACATGTTTATTGTTTATTTGCAGATAAACATGAAATATACTACCTGACCTATTAACGCAACACGCCACGACGCAGTAACTTCCAAAAGACTTTGCAACCCCAGATTACAGGGTGACGCCTTAGCATAGGAGTAATTTCGATCAAAACTCCAGTATGGCGTTCTATTTTCCATGCAGCATAATCAATACAGTCTCGGAAAGTAAATGTTGCTTTAATTAATCTCAGTATAGAGAGAATCCTTCCTTGCCAGCGTCGCAACCGCCAATTCTTTAATGAGCGTTGACGTTCAAGTGCGCTAAACAATACACGATAACGTCTTTGCTCATTCTTTAGTTGCGGTAAGCCTTCTAATTTCCCTGCTAATGCTGGCAGAGCATGTTCAGTGAGTTGTGCATAGTTATCTAAATCAAATTGAATTAATTGATGCGCACGTGTTTTTTGTTCTGGTCGCAATTCTGCTGCGTAAGTTAGAGTCAGACCATGAGCCCAAATTTCTTCTGCGGTTACTTCATGCAGATCTATTGCTGCAAGGCTGTTTCTAAGGAATGTTATTACCGCATGACCCAGCGAATCATAAATATAATCGCGAATGACTTCATTGCGGCAATACAGCAATCGAACGGGTTGGGCAAAACGTGCCCAGAGATAGGGGTGAAACCAATGTCTGTTCCCGCACTTGAAATCTTCCATCGAAACTACTGCGTATTTAGCGCGTAGCGTTTTTTTTTGGTCAGATGTTTCAAGATAAAATACATTTGGGGGTAACCAAACATTAAAGTAACGCAGGTAGTGTTCCGGATAAGCATTATGGTAGCTATTTACTATGACGTAAAAATCCACTACCCCGTCATCAATTTCGTGCGAACGCAGACATGATCCATAAAGGATAACAGCATCTAGCGACGCACCAAAACGTGATTTTAATTTCTCAACTAAAGTTGAGAAGCCCGCCGACATGGGTTTAGAACTTATAAGCGCAATCTCGGATACCAAATCTTTTGGTAATTCCTGATTCAGCGCAGATGAGCGATCCTTCATTACTTATGTCACCAAACTAAGAAGGTTGTTGGGCCGATCCCCTCGATACACAACGGCCCATCCTGAGCTTTTACTTGATAGGGCTCGCCATCAAGGATATAGGGTTCATCCAGCAAGAGTTCTATCTTGTTAACATTGAAACTTAAGTAACCAAGTTCTTTTACGTCGATACTCTTAGGCCTGAAAATTATTTTTAATGCCATGCGGAGTAATTTTTTTGATTCTCCTGTAGTAAATGTAACATGAAGGGGGTGTTTTTCTTTCCCCCAGTAAGGGCGCATACCAAATAACAAACGGTCAAGCGAGCTAACAAATAACAGCTGAGAGGTATCGCTCTCAAATTTCTTCTCTTCTAAAGATATGGAAATTTTTTTCTTTAAGGTTTTAGTAAAATAATGATTGTAAATAGTATCAAAAAAATAGAATAGTGTGGAGATAGCAGAATATATTTCTCCATTGAGTTTAATATTTTTTATCCGACCTCTAGAAAAAATTACGATGCGAGCAATAAGACCTATGCTAAAAAACATCCCACACTTCTGAGCTTGACCCGCTTGTTTAATGCACAATAGATGGCGTTCTGTGAATAGGGGTGATGTTTTATTTAGTAAGACTCTACTTAAACCAAGTAAAGATTTTTTTATATCTGGATGACTAGCTATATCTGATGCCGTCATATTAGTTGTACCGCTAGAAACTATTGATAGAATGGGCCATTCTGTCAATGGACACAACTTTAATAAGCAAGTTAGAGATGCCTGCGTAGTCCCATCTCCACCAACAATAATTAATACATCTATCTTAGAACACAAGAGAGTATTTATTGATGTTTCAAACCCCGACGAGTCTTTCGCATCTTGGATAATTAGACCTGGAATTGTTTTACAAAAATTTACAAAAATAGCATTTTGATTTTTATAAGAACCACTTAGGGGGTTGTAAACCAGCCCAACTATAGCCGTTCCCATGCGTAATTTATTTACTTTTAACTCTTGATTTATATTGTATTTTCCCCTATTTGCATTCAATGCATGTGTTGATGCTTCTCTCCAGATATTTTGCAATGCATCTGACAGGCCATCACGCTTAGTTATAGAAGATAGTAAACTGTCACCTAGACCATTGACTAAACGGCGCTGCGCCTCAGCAAGGTTATGATAAGGCAGATTCATAAAAAGATGATGAGTGGCGTGATAACGTAAACCTACTGGGGCCCATAATTCAGAAATTAGTGAGTTATTATTTATGTCGACGGAGTCTAGGTACTGTTCGATAAAATTCATTTTTTGCCCATTAGGATTTCGGTAAGCATGTGCAGACAGCGTACGTAGAGCGTTTAAAAAAACGATAATCATTCCGATCGCATACCAGAGGATTAATATTTTATAGTCTAGAATATTTAACATGATACAAATCAGAACCGTTGCAGAAAAAATGAAAGCAGAAAACTCTTGTATTTGCCAGTTTTTATCATGACGAATAGAATCTTTTTGACGCTTATAATTAGGATTAATAATAAGTGAGGATAACCGTTCCCAGAGAATTTTACGTAGTGATGGAATTAGATAAGATAGCGGCACAAGAAATAAGAAGCGAATAATAAAAAGAGCCGGAAGAATAAATGAAAGTAACAAATAGAGAATCATCTCTATTGGTTTTTTATGCGCAAAGGGAAGATACTCACCGTCTTGATCGGTGCCATAGACATCTAGTTTATGATGATTGTTATGCGTACCATCATAAGTAAAGGATGGTATTAACAGTGGTATGCCGCATGTGAGATTCCATACTAAACGAAATAACTTAAACGTATTTTTTTTAAAATGAGTTAGTTCATGGATGAAAGTTGCCGCACGATATAGGGAGAGTGTTGAAACAATATAAATAAAAAATTGAAAAACAAAAGATTCTGATTCATTTAGAGCTACAAAAAAAGTAACCCAACCTAGCGAAATATGGAAAATAAAATCTAGCCAATAAATCCACGGAATTGGTGTCATTAAATCGCGGACAAGTTCATGCGCTTTGCGCAATGTAAGTTGTTGATTATTAGGTATATTCATCAGTTTTTATTTTATATTGTAGTTAGATACGAGTAATCAATTTCTAAGACCTCAGTATTTACGTAATCATTATTATGCGCATGAATATAAGATAAGAGCCATCTGATAGAGATCATATCTTGAAGCGAATTTCCTTTAAACAAATGAAGCTTATGTAGAATTAAACGATATACTTTTAAGAATTAAAATTATTTGCATGTTATCTCGTGTAGAAATTCTAGACATGTATTAGAGTGGACGCAACTTACCTTCCGATAAAACCAATTTGTTGTTGGCCGCATTGATTAGTATTGGCTGATGAGAAGCAACGATGATCGTAAGATTCTGTGCAAGCTCCACTAAGGTCTTACAAATAATTTGTTCGCTCTCTGAATCCAGGGCGCTAGTTGGCTCATCTAGTAGTAGAAGCAAGGGCCGGTTGGATAGCGCCCTGGCAATGAGTATTCGCTGACGTTGCCCCCCTGAAAAAAGGCCACCACGCTCCCCAACAAGGGTTTCCATACCCGCTGGGAGTGCGCTAACAAACTCCCATGCACCCGCTTGACGCAATGCATATTCTGCATCGATACGAGTCAGATGAGGCGCTCCGATGAGGACGTTGTTGAGAATTGTGTCATGAAGTAAAGTGGTTTCTTGGGAAACGTAACCTATCAGACCCCGCCATTTATGTAAACTTAGTTCACTTAGAGGTACATCATTAATGTTTAGTTCACCTGATTCTGGTTCAATAAATCCACAAAAGAGATCTAATAGACTACTTTTCCCAACGCCAGAAGCTCCCGAAATAACGGTAAATGATTTCACGGAAAAATCAAAATTTAGGTCTTGAAATATTTTTTTAGTGCCATAACTAAAGTATATGTTATGCAAGCTAATTTTATCTATTGTTATTAGATGTTTTGTGCCTGTATTTTTTTCAACTGCAATCTTCGCTGTTTCAATTGCTTTACGTAGAGACCAATAAGCACTTTCTTGAGTTATAAGACCTTGATACCGACGTTGAATTTTATTGAGTAAGGTTAAAATACGAATCAATAGAAAAGCTATAACCATTACCGAGGCAAGAGGTAAATGCCATATGATCAAAGCGAGATACAGACCAGTTGCCATTAGGCCGGCAAGCATGGGTTCTTGTAAGGCCATCAGGGCCTCCCGACTTATCACTTCACGTCTAGTAGCTCTCTCCAATCCTTTAGTTTGATCACTTAAGATAGAACTAGCTATATTCTCACGTGCCATTGCTTTTAACGATTTTGCCGAATTAATAATGTCAGAAAGATAGCTCAATAGAGAGCGTAGTAATTTTGTCTGAGTTTCTCCTGCGCGACGTGCGGCACGTATCAATTGATTAAGAATTCTCATCACAATCAAACCAATGAGGAATCCGAAAATGGTTATCTCCCACGAGACAAATGTAGCTACAACAACATAAACCATTACTTGTATTGAAAGAGCAAGCACATTAACGCCATGCTCAAAACCATCGGCTGCGCGATAGGCTTCCGTAGTAATAGAGTTAGAGAGTGAACCTATAGGCTGATGCAGATAGTATTGCCAGCGACTAGCAAGTATAGCCTGAAGCAACTCTAGACGTAGTTGACTCGTAAGACGTGCCACAGTATAGCCAACCTGCTTATTAGCTATTAACATGATCACGCTTTTAAAAATTATGCCACCAATAATAATGAGTAACATTCCGAGAGCTGTTGGTTCAATGCCCAGATCTTTTATTATTTGTAATATCTTCTCTCCGCCACTTGAATTGTTTTCGCCACTCATGGCCATTGAAAGCAAAGGAAGGGCGGCAGTTAGGCTGATTCCTTCAGCTACGCCCGCTATTAGTAGTGCAATTATTACGTATACGGTACGTTTAGGAGAAAGCTTAAAATAGGTAATAAGGATCTTCATAGGCTACATTTAGAATTTACTGATTATCATATATGAAATTAGCGATCAAATCCTAGCGACACTTTTAAGTACTAATAGTATTTGGTGTAGAAAGAATATGTGCAGAGTATGCTCTCATCAACGAAGCGAATATATTCTATCTAGTCTTGTTTCCCCGTGTAACCCCGTGCAACTCGATAGTACAGGCCACGAATTATCTTGTTGTCTCTTATTATTTCTCGATACTGAACTGGTCCAAGTTGATCAAGCATCTGATCAAGGTCATCACCCTGTCGAGTGCGCTCGACATGTTCGCGTTTCATGCCCACAAGAATAATTGGCCGAGTTGTAGGCAGCTGTGATGGAAACCAGAAGTCATACATAGCGCCACTATCCCCAAACATATTGTGCGAACGAATCTCCATAATATTTTCATTGTGACTATAGAAAGATAGGGCGCTTGCAACTGACCATTTGCTCATACCTACAACGATAGGCTCTTGTTCAGTCAATTGCCGGATGTCTTTAACTACATGCTGAATTTCATTTGTTGCTTCGCGCCAGAAATAATGTCTCATAAAATCAGGATATGGGATCCCCGGTACTCCCAATACCGCAAAATGCAGTATGAATGCATACGCAAATGTAAATGTTATGACTGTTGGTTTCCAGGCTGCTCGTAAACGACTTGAGACACTACGTAGATCACTGGTTTGAGATATCATCCATGCGATTGTTGGCAGTAATGCAAGCCACACTGGAGCGGTCCAATGAAATTTCGGTGAACCCAATAGACTGAGTATAAAGAACATTGTTAACGGCACACCGGTAAATACCCATACAAATAGACGTCTTCTTTTAGCGTGTTGATCTTGGTCACAGTCGCCACTTGATAGTAGTGCTAATAGTGCACCAAATGCACCCACCGGAGTTAACAGTATCAGAATGTACAAAAGAAGTTGGTGTGCAGAGAATTGATTTCCTATGCCACTGGCCCGTTGCGTTTGGAACAAAAATGAGACCCAGTTATGCTGAATATTCCATATGATGACTGGAGAAAACAGTAATAATGAGAGTGCTACTGCAAAGTATGGATGCGGGCGACGCAACCAACGTCGTGCTGTTGGGTCTAGGATTACAAATAGTAAACAAGAGATGCCCAAGAGGCCCAGTGTGTATTTAGACAAAATACCTAAACCGAATGCAATGCCTATGCCTAGCCAAGCTCTGTTGCGATTATTCAGTAGTGCCCGTTCCATATAATATAGCGTAGCAGCCCAAGCTGCGAGTAGAGGAGCGTCTGGTGTCATTAGAATACCCATAGCGAAACCAAAAGGTAGTACGGCCAAGAGCATTACTGCGCGCATACCAGTTGATTTGTCATACAGGTTTATTGTTAATGCGTAGAGATAGCCCATTGTCACTAGACCGCTGACCCATGCCCCAATTCGCACGCCAAACTCATTGTCACCAAAAATCGCGGTACCTAACCAAATTAACCATGCAACCATTGGCGGGTGATCAAAAAAACTCCAGTCCATATGCTGGGCATATTTCCAGTAATACGCCTCATCAGGAATTAATTGTGCTTGACCGAGATAAATAAGGCGTAGCAGTACAACAAAAGTCACAATCCCAATTGAAGCGATGCGCCAACGCATATGGGGTGAAGGCGCACCCCTCTCGATCGGTGAAACATAAAAAATAGATCCAAGATAATTAATTCCTCCTGTTAAGACAATTGCCGGGAAGATTGCCAATAAGGCGGGTACTTCCCAAAAACTGATCAACAGAGCCAATACCCCACCCCTCATTAATAACGCAAATATATTAATTGTTAGAAAACGACCAAGTTTATCCCACCCTTTATAATCTGTAGTATGCGATCGGAATGACCATTCAGAATTAAGTAAGTAATGAACTGTAGTAGCAGCAAGGAAACTGATAATATGCGCTTGTGCAAGGCCAACCTCCTGACTGAAGAGCCATTGAAATAGGAGCACGTCGATTATCATGTAGCATAGACTGCTTGCTGTGAACCTATTGGTCGCAATAGCAGAGGCATTGTTGTTGGCGGATGTGGTAAGTCGCTGTAGATAACCCCACTGATGAGAAAATTGCGACTTTGGACTGTTACATGTTTGATCGAGACAGTGAACCGGTATTTCTGCTACCTTAAGTTTCTCCTGATTGGCTGCTAACAATTCGAGTAAAATCTTGCATTCAGGGGTGTGTTCTGGAATATTTTTAATTAGATAACGACGAAATGCAAAAAATCCAGAGGCCACGTCACTGACATCGCAGACGAGACGCCCAACCCAACTACCAATGTGCGATAACCATTGCCAATACAATGGTTGATTCGTAGTGTTGTTACCTGCTATATAGCGACTACCAATGGTCAAATCATGATCATTATTTAGAATCGGATTTACCATAGCCATTAATTGATCTGACGAGTGATCCAAGTTCGGGTTCATGACTACAATGACATCGCTGCGAGCTGCAGCAGCAGCAGCAAGAATTGGTGTGGCCAGATTTGTTTTCTCCGGATTTTCAAAAAGCCGTACATTCGATTGCTTTTGCCAAGTACGTAATTTATCTGACATATTATTATGTGAACCATCACCCACAACAATGATCTCAAAGTTATTAAATGGCAGGTCAAGTTTCAGTAAATTAGCTAATAGTGAATCAATGCGATCAGTTGCATTTAAAGCAGGAATGATTACAGAAAACCGTTCAGTAATTTTTTCTAGCATGTTGCAAGAAAAAGATGAGTGTGCCGGAGAGAGCAAATTGGGGGTATCTGACAATTTAATCGTTTTAATTTAATTATCATACTGAAGGAGTAAATGTATCGGAGAAGAACTCGTTTTCCGGGAGATCGCGTAGATTAATAAAATCTCTACGGGCTGCTTTAACCATTACTGAAGAACCACAGGCGTATACCTGATATCCAGCAAGACTCTCAAAATCTTCTAGCACCGCTTGATGCACCAGTCCGGATCTTCCCTCCCAGTTATCTGTTGGCAAGGCTTCTGATAATACCGGAATAAAGGTAAAGTTCTTGTGTTCTTCTTGCCATTGTCCTGCTAATTTTGCCAAATAAAGGTCGGTTTTAGTGCGAGCCCCCCAGTAAAGGACTATTTGCCGTTGATCATTTTGTGCATTGATCATGTAAAATTTGTGTTCAAGGATACTTTTAATTGGTGCAAAACCAGTCCCGCTAGCAACAAATATGATTGGTTTATCCGAATTTTCACGTAAAAAGAAAGTACCAAAAGGTCCTTCAAAGCGAAGAATATCTTTTTCCTTCATATCCGTGAATGCATGCTCGGTAAATGCACCGCCAGGGTAATTACGCACGTGTAACTGCAAAAACTCATCATTATGCGGTGCATTGGCTATTGAAAAACTTCGACGTTTTCCATTTTTCATTAGAATATCGATATACTGTCCAGAAAGAAATTGTAATCTTTCGCTGTGAGGAAGTTTGAGTGAAATAACCATCACATTAGAAGAGACCCGTTCTAATTTATGTACACGACAAGGCATTATCTTGATTTTAATATGCTGAATTGCGCTGATTTCTCTACACTCAATTATTATTTCAGATAGCGGTGTAGCACAACAAAACAGGGCCATACCTGCTAGCTTCTCGATTTCTGTTAATGTATCTTTATCGTATCTGCCAAAGTCTACTGTTCCTTGTATAATTTTTCCCTTGCAGGTACCACACGCACCATTGCGACAACCATAGGAAAGTGGGAAGTCGGCACGTAATGCAGCCTGTAATACAGTTTCGTCATTTTCTGCGATGAAAGTGTGGCCACTGGGGTGAATAGTTATTTGGTAAGTCATCAGATCGAAAGAGAGTGAGTAATAGGCATAAGTGAAAAAGGCGCAATAAATTTTGATGAAACAGACGCTTTTACTTGTTGGGTGCGGTGATATTGCTTTTCGGGCAGCTCCTTTGCTACGGAAGCATTACCGTCTATTAGGTCTATGTCGCCGTCCAGAAAATTATGCTAAGTTTCGTTTACATGGGATTGTTCCGCTTTCTGGAGATCTCGATGATCCGAGAAGTCTCGATAGATTTTCTGGAATCGCCCATGCAGTGTTGTACCTGGCGCCACCGCCTAATCACGGCGAGCATGACTCACGCACCGCTCATTTTTTAGCAATGTTAACAAAAACACTCAGGACTAATAGAAGAATTTTACCACAACGCGTTATTTACATCAGTACTAGCGGAGTGTACGGTGATTGTGGCGGCGCATTGATAAATGAAACTTGTCGATCTAATCCAATAACTAAACGCGCATTGCGTCGCATCGATGCAGAAAAAAAAATGCGTCACTGGGGGTTGCGTAATTACGTAAACGTATCAATTCTGCGTGTACCGGGAATATATGCGGCTGATCGTCTTCCGTTGACGCGCCTGCAGGCGGGCTCTCCAGCAGTTTTATCAGAAGAGGATAGTTATACTAACCACATACATGCTGACGATCTTGCGCATATTGTTTTTTCTGCGTTGCGTTATGCGAAGCCAGGAAGAGTGTATAACGTTTGTGATGATTCTTGTCTAAAAATGGGGGAGTATTTTGATTTAATTGCCGATCAGTTTAATTTGCCACGTCCTCCACGTGTCAGTCGTAATAAGGCCAGAGAATCCATATCAGCTAGTATGTGGTCATTTATGGAAGAATCTCGGCGGCTAATAAATTTCCGTATGAAGCATGAACTGAATGTAAAGTTACGCTATCTAACAGTGGCCGAAGGCATTGTGCAAAAGAATAATTGAATTAAAAAGTAAGTAAACTTAACTCACAGAATTAATAGACTAATGGGCATGATCTGCGATAATGGACCCCATACTTATTATTACTAATCTACCAGACAGAAGTAGTGCTTTAGTGCTGGCAGAGAAACTGATTGACTTACGTTTGTCTGTTTGCGTTAACATATTGGCTACTTGTACCTCTATTTATTACTGGCAAAATAAGATAGAAACTGCTAAGGAAATCCCTTTATTCATCAAGACTTTGGCACAACACTATACTGAAGTAGAGCAGACAATAAAAGCAATGCACCCTTATGAGTTACCTGAAATTATTGCTGTTCCTGTAACAAATTGTTTGCCCAAGTATTTGCAGTGGATGATTGATGAAATAGGAATTTCAGACAGAAAATGAACAAATCTAAGTTTTTGATGAACTTGACCCCGTACTTCCTGATGTCGATTTTGTTTGTCAGTGGTAATGCTTTTTCTGAAGAGAAGCAGCCCTCTAATTTGTTGTCCGGTTTGCAACAGTTTAATGCAAATTTTGGTCAGAGTGAACAGGAGCTATTACCCCCCGATCAAGCTTTTAAATTAACGGTTAGAGTACGTGATGCAAACACGTTAATAGCAGAATTTGAGCCAGCAAAAAACTATTATCTGTATAGAAATAAAATTGCATTTAAATCACAAAGTGTTGGAACATTTCTTGAGAAGATTGTGCTGCCTCAGGGCGAAATAAAAAATGATCCCACCTTTGGTAAAACTGAAGTTTACTACAAACCATTCCAAGCTATTATTTCATTAAGGCGAGATATATCTGCGACTGATCAATTAATTTTAGCGACAACTTATCAGGGTTGTAACGAACCCATAGGCGTTTGTTATGCTCCCATTGATCAAGTGATCCAGTTAACGTTGCCATTGATTAAAGCCACGGTTGGCACAGCCGCTGAAGCGCCCAATAATTATGCGATCGCAACATCAACTTTTGAGATAGCTAAACCCGGTGTTGTTGAGGCATTGCCTGTATCTCCCATTATTGCAACAGAATCAAACAGAATAGATGAGATGTTCAAGAGCGGTAATTTTTGGCTCATTTTGACCGGTTTCTTCGGGATGGGCTTATTGCTCTCTTTTACACCTTGTGTATTTCCTATGTTTCCAATTTTGTCTGGAATTATTGCAAATAAGGGGCAACACATTACTAAGACTCACGGTTTTATTTTGGCCTTGACCTATGTCATGGGAATGGCGCTTACTTACGCTATAGCAGGCGTGGCTGCTGGACTCTCTGGGTCAATGTTATCAGCCATGCTACAGAATATTTGGGTCTTAGGTACATTTTCACTGATATTTGTCGCACTTGCGTTTTCTATGTTCGGTTTTTATGAAATTCAATTACCTGTTTCTTTGCAAAATAAACTTTCCAAAGAAACAGGACAATTGAAAGGGGGGTATTTGAGCAGCGTTTTTGGAATGGGTGCCTTATCTGCATTGATTGTTGGGCCTTGTGTGGCAGCACCATTGGCTGGAGCTCTGCTCTATATTAGCCAAACACGAGATGTAATACTGGGCGGTTCCGCACTTTTTACTATGGCCGTAGGCATGGGTGTGCCGCTACTATTATTAGGTGCATCAGCTGGAGCTCTCTTGCCAAAAGTAGGTCCTTGGATGGAATCAATCAAGCGATTCTTTGGTGTATTATTGTTGGGAATGGCAATCTGGTTGATGTCGCCGGTAGTTTCAGCCGTAGTCTTTATGCTGATGTGGGCAGCTCTACTTATTATCTCTGCTATCTATTTACATGCCGTAGATTCTCTGCCAACAGGAGCCTCTGGGGCCAAAAAGTTTTTTAAAGGGATAGGAATTATCGCATTATTGATCGGCATTGCTTTGTTGGTCGGTGTTTTATCTGGCAGTCGCGACATCTTACAACCTTTATCTAAGATTAATATTCTTAATGCTGACGTAGAAAGTGTTAACAGGAGAAATGATGGCGGTGAAGATCGGCTGATATTTCGGCGAGTCAAGTCATTAATCGAACTTGATCAATACATTCTTCAGTCCAAAAACAAATATATTATGCTGGATTTTTATGCCGACTGGTGTATCTCATGTAAAGAAATGGAGCGCTACACATTCACTGACAGTAAGGTAAAATCACGTCTAGAGGATGTAGTATTGTTGCAAGTTGATGTTACTGCCGGCACGCCTGATGACACAGCCTTACTGAATCGTTTCAAATTGTTTGGACCCCCGGGCATCATATTCATAGATCGCCATGGGCAAGAGGTGCCCGGTGCCAAGATTATTGGTTATCAGAATAAAGAAGAGTTTCTTTCTATGTTAAATTTAATACTGATCTAGATAATGAAATTTAAACGAGCGTTATTGTATGCCGGTGTGGCGACATTTGCTGTTATTGGAGGCTTTCTATTACAAGGCCGGTTAGCCAGTGATCACTTAAAACCCTTGGTTAAAAATGAGCCTCAGATAAGTGATGGAGCCCAAATGATTCTGAATGCTAGCCTACTAGACCTTCAAGGTCAGAGTCAGTCTATTGCACAATGGCGAGGCAAGGTTTTAATAGTAAATTTCTGGGCAACGTGGTGTGAACCTTGTCGCAGAGAAATTCCTGATTTTATTGAGCTTCAAGATCAATTTCGTGACCAAGGATTACTTTTTATTGGTATTGCGTTGGATCAAAAAAATCAAGTGATAACTTACAGCAAAGAGATGGGTATTAATTATCCGGTGTTGTTAGGAGGTATTGAAGCAATGACACTTGCTGAGGCAGCAGGGAATCGTCAATCAGTGGTGCCTTTCACAGTTATTATGAATCGTGATGGTAAGATTAGCAGTACCCATCTTGGTCGCGTCAGTCGAGATAAGTTAGAATCTGTGTTTAAGTTACTCTTATAAAATAGAAAAAATCATTGTGAGGTAGGTATATTACTTCTTACTCCATTCCTTGTGGCGCCTCAACTGACGATAGTTCCGAGTGGTTTTATAAATGATTCGTCATCATTCTCGTCATAAATAATTCATAAAAATTTCACAGTTCTGTCATATTTTCTTGTTACCTTTGCCTCCAGTTGTATTAATATTTTTTAATGGAGAAAACCATGAAGGTAATAAAAGAAAAGAAATTACTATTGGCCGTCGCATTTATGGCCATAGGTACAAGCGTATCAACAAATGTACTTTCCATGGACTTGTATGTTAATACTAAGACCAAACAAATTTATACAGAATCGGGCCCAGACCGCGAACTGATCGGTTCTTTTGAACAAGATACTACTCCTGTAGACAGAAATGCTAGATTAAAGATCAAAGCAGAAAAGGCCCAATTCATTGGTAAAGTTGAAGGTATGGAGGAAAAACTTCAGAAGAGTGCCGTAGTTAAAGCGGATGAGAATGGCTTGCAACTTGAAAGCGCCAATGGTGATTTTAAGTTTAAATTGGGTGGTCGTATACATGCAGATCACTCGTATAGCCCTGGTGACAAGTACACAACGACGCACAGTACAGGGGTCAGGTCTCATGCCAATGATGGCAATGAACTACGACGAGCACGTCTTGAACTTACTGGTACAGTCTATAAAGATTGGAACTTTAAATCAGTATTAGATTTTGCGGATAATGCAGTCTCGGTTAAAGACATGTACATAGGATATAGTGGTTTAAATAAAATAGGGGAGAATTGGGGCATTGACCACATCCGCATTGGTAATCAAAAACAAGCTTTCAGTCACGAAATGCTACAAAGTTCTAACGATATCCTTTTTCTAGAGAGATCTTTAATGAACGTCTTGAATGGCAAGATGATTGATCGTGCCATTGGTATCAATGTTCTGACCAGTGGCAAAGGTTGGACGGCTCAGGCTGGTCTTTATGGCGGCTCACCAACGACTAGCACTACCAGTAAAGATGAGGGTTACGGTACCAGCGCGCGCGTTACCTTCTCACCAATTGAAGAGAAGACCAGATTGATTCATTTTGGCCTTTCTGGAAATTATAGAAAACCAAGCACTTCAGGCGCCATTAATGACACGGCCACTGGCGTTAAATTAGAGCACGAGACAACGCATATGACTGATTTGTTTCCAATAGATAAAACAATCACTTCAGTTGAAAGTATTGCCATGCTTGGGGTAGAAGCAAATGCCGTACATGGACCAGTGAGCGTTGGTGGTGAATACACCAGTATGTGGATATCACGCCATAATAATACTCCTTATCATTTCAATGCTTGGTATGGAGAGGCCACTCTCTCATTAACTGGCGAATCACGTAGTTATAAGAAAGGGGTATTTGCGAGATTAGAACCAGCGCAGAATTTTAGTCTTGCTAATGGCGGGTTGGGTGCATGGGAATTGGCAACACGTGTCGGCGGGGTCAGTTTGAATAATAATAGCCTTGCGGGCGGAGAAATGAAAACTGTCACAGTTGGATTAAATTGGTACGCCAATAAGAATGTGCGTTTTATGGTGAATTACGACAAAGCCATCTCTGCTAACGGTCTGTTAATTGATAACATGAAGAAGCTGAATACCGTTATGGCGCGGGCACAAATAGCATTTTAATTGTCGGAGTAACTGATTTGTAAATTCTTGGCTGAGGTGTAATGGGTTAGGTATCGTTATCTCGGCCAAGATTTAACAAAAATTAAACTTTAGAGAGGGGGATGGTAAATGATAAATTTCAAGGGTTTGAAAGGGCGCATAGTATCAGCTGCATTGAGTGCTTTTATTGGCGTGACCATTGCAGATGTTGTAGTTGCAGACACAATCAAGATTGATGGTTCTAGCACCGTCTATCCAATTACTGAGGCGGTGGCAGAAGATTTTCAGAAAGCCAAGAAAAATCTCATTAATGTCACAGTGGGCATCTCTGGTACGGGCGGCGGTTTCAAGAAATTTTGTCGCAATGTAATAGACATCGCTGATGCCTCGCGACCTATTTCGAAGAAAGAAATGGAAGATTGCAAAGCGTCTGGTGTGGAATATATTGAAATGCCCGTGGCATTTGATGGCTTAACAGTGGTAATTAATCCGAGTAACAGCTGGGCTAAAACCATGACAGTGGCAGAACTAAAGAAAATATGGGAGCCGTCCGCCCAAGGTAAAATTAAAAAATGGAATCAAATAAATCCTGCATGGCCAGATGCTGAATTTAAGCTCTATGGAGCGGGTTCTGATTCAGGAACTTTTGATTATTTTACTGAGGTTATTGTTGGTAAATCCAAATCAAGTCGTGGTGACTACACCGCATCTGAAGATGACAATGTATTGGTACAGGGCGTAGCAAGCGATAAGAATGGACTTGGGTATTTTGGTTATGCTTATTATGCTGAAAATATCAAAAAACTCACAGCGGTTGCTATCGATGCTGGTAAAGGTGGTGTACTTCCGTCTCCTAAATCAATAGAGGATGGAAGTTATCAACCATTATCACGCCCCATCTTTATTTATGTAAATACTAAAGCAGCATCAAGACCGGAGGTTAAAGAGTTTATTAATTTTTATATGAAAAATGCAGCTGTCCTGACGGCAGAAGTTAAATACTTTCCATTGCCAGAGAAAATTTACAAACTGAATGTGGAGAATCTTAACAAGAATAGGGTTGGAACAGTTTTTGGTGGAACATCCCAGACAAATGTGGATATAGAGAAGGCGATGATGCAACCAGTAAGTCAGTAATTTAATTAGGTAGAGCGTACTATGTTTTAGACGCAAATGTCGAGTCATCAGAATTATTTTTCTAATTAACGCCATTGATTTAGTAAACTAGATCGATGGCGTTTTTAATTTTTAAGATGGAAGAAATCGCGAGTGAAATTGCTAGAATGACTGCAGTAAATTTCTTTATGTAAAATCTAAGGCTCCTTGTTAACTGGCCTCTTAAGTTGAAAGAGCATGCTCTTAATAAGAGCTAAATATTTTATACGGTCAGTTCCACGATCAAACTCTCAAGACCCTTGGTATCCAACCTATAGGTGTCTTTGAGACGTGCTTAAATTACTGTAGAGTATTTGTTGGTAGGCGCGATTGGACTCGAACCAACGACCCCCACCATGTCAAGGTGGTGCTCTAACCAACTGAGCTACGCGCCTAAATAAAGATTAATTTTAACTTAATCAACATCTGGGTTCAAATTATAATACCTGCATTACATCCAGTTTATATTAATTAAATACAATGGTTGATAGGGCACATAAATTTCATGGAAACAATTCGATTATCTAAACTTATGTCGGAACAGGGGCTCTGTTCTCGCAGAGAGGCAGATAACTATATCAAGCGGGGCTGGGTGTTTGTAGACGATCAGCGTATTACTGAATTAGGCACAAAAATCTATCCAACTCAGAAAATAACACTTGATAAAGCCGCACAAGCACAGCAAATAGAACTAGTGACCATGTTAATTAATAAACCTATTGGCTACGTATCTGGGCAACCAGAAAAAGATTACAAACCAGCGATTAGTCTAATTAGTAAGGAATCTTATTTTGATGAAGATAAATCTTCACCACGCTTCAGTCCAGCACATTTAAAAGGTCTGGCTCCAGCAGGAAGATTAGATATTGATTCTCAGGGCCTGTTAATTCTGACACAAGACGGCCGTATTGCTAAACAGTTAATTGGAGTAAATTCCGGAATAGAGAAAGAGTATCTAGTGCGAGTTGAAGGTGCTTTATCTAAGAAAGACCTGGCTTTACTGAATCACGGTCTAAGTTTAGACGGGGTGACGCTAAAACGTGCAGAGGTCAGCTGGCAAAATCAGGATCAATTATGTTTTATCTTACATGAAGGAAAAAAACGCCAGATCCGTCGTATGTGTGAGTTAGTTAGACTGAGAGTAACTGGATTAAAACGCGTCCGTATTGGTCAGATAAAATTAGGCGATTTACCCGTCGGGCAGTGGCGATATTTGCAGAAGCATGAAAAATTTTAATTGAATCGATCGTATAACAACAGAATACTTATTATTTGAAATATAATCAGAAGATATTCCACCATACAGTGGAAGAATTACATCAAATCTTTGCGATTTAAGTACCTAGTAGCAGCGTTTCACAATGACTTATTAAATTTTTTTACTTTACAGCCCTGAGGTTAGCTTCAACCCTTCTCTGTAATGATCTCTTGCTTTTTCTGGGTTACCGATTTTTTCATTGAGTTGTGCTAGGGCAAGATGAGCCAAGTGATTAGGCGTTACTATTAAACTTGCTTTTAGATAGTTCTGCGCTTTATCCCATAATTCACAGTGAGCTGAGAACTGACCAAGTGCAAATAGTAATTGAGCATCACTTGGGTAAGATTTGAGCCATTCTTCTGCATACTCAATCTGCTCTAGCGTATTATCTCCTATGCATCTTGTATAAAGTCTAATCAAATCTGCATCCCATTGTTTATTGAGACTGTACTCAATGATTTGACGGGCAATCACATAGTTACCTTGTTCTATATAAACATCAGCGGCTGCTGCCGTTAGTTTACTATCTTCTCTTTCTATTAAGGGGATGTCTTGCCAGAATTCTGCAAACGATTGTACGTCCAGTTCTTTTTTCTTAATTTTTTTAAGATAAGCATCTTGCCGCAATTGTCGAGCTAAGGTTTTATCAAAATCGCCATGTTTCTCTAATTGATTAACAAGATCTATCACAGCACTCCAATTCTTTTCTGCTTTCCATGCCCTCAATTTTAGATGTAATAAGGCGGTGTGTTGGTTTGTTTCAGTAAAATGCAAAGCTTGTAGCACTTTCAATGCCTCTCCAGAGCGACCCTCATCCAATAACAATTCAGCCTGGGTCATGAGTCGCAGTAGAGTAGATTCAGGTGCAATACTTCTCATCATAATAATAAATTGATCGCGCTCAGAGTATTTCTTTAATTTGTGGGCAGAGCGGGCTGCAATAATTGTACTTATGGCATTTGTTTCAGGGGATTCTTCTAGTTTTAGTGCAGCAGTCATTGCTATTTCAGCTCTGGTGTAATGTCCTTCAAAAAAAGCCTTAATTCCATCTAACATAGTCGCACGGGCTTTTTCATGGTGACGATGTAAACGAAATTCACGTGCCTCTGTGGGTAACTGCAATGTGATAATAACCAACCTTATTAGAAAATATCCAATAATAAATAACGTCACCAGCATTATTATGAGTAGGTTAAGTGAAAGTTCGATGCGGTAAGGCTGCGCTACTAGCAGAATATAACCACTGTTGTATTTAGCCGCTACTATCATTGTTGCCGTCAAGACGCACAATGTTAGTAGCCAGAATGCTAATTTCATCTGTTTCCTTGATCTCGTGTAAGACGGTAGTTGCGCACTGCGTCTAAACTTGCTGAGATATTTGGCAGTTCAATACCGATTTCGTTACCATACAATTGGCGCAGCGTCCCTAACATGCTGACAGTTGATTTTGATTTAACATCAAAGTATTGATTGACCCAATCCAAAGAGATTTTAAGATCAGCTTTAAAAGCTGCTCCATTTTGAGCAAGTAAAGCATATCGTGCCGACAGTAAGCGCAACTTAAGATTCTCACGCAGAAAATATGTTTGTGATGGAGATAACATGGGTATATCTGGCCTATTCATATTTTGAATGCGCACTAGTTGTTTTACGTCACCCCATGCTTCGCGAGCGAACTGAAGCCATATACTTTCGGTTGTTGGAGTCCGTTTCATGTCAGAATTATTTTCTGGCGGACGAATTTCCATCGCAAGAGGTAATGTGTCTACCATAGTGAAAAGATCGTCAAGGCGCAGGCTGATTCCTGTAATATCCACATAGGGTAATGTTTTTAGAAGATCTATATCTTTTGTAATAATCCTACGTAGCGGTAATAGTCTCGGACGATCAATACGCTGTAGTCGGTTGTCAGCTTCTTCTATTGCGATTAGAGCAGCCTTCACATTTTTTGCTAACTGTAACTGTTGATTAGCAATAAGCAATAATTGTTCTACTTCTTCCAACGTTACTTCGTCACGATTACGTGCAAGTTCGTGATAGAGGGCTTCTAACGCTACTTGTTGATTTTGAGATTCAGCTAATTTAGTCTCGAGAAGATTAAATTTAGCCTGTATTTGTCTGCTTGCCTCTTGTGCCTCAGTAGCAATATCACGTGATTTTTTACCGAAAGAATCTATTTCAGATAAACGTTTGGCCAGCTCTTGTTGCAGATTTGCAATCTGATGACGGGTCTCATACCACTGCCATGCTAAAGTTATGGCCACAATTATAACGGTAACCAACAATGGATTGATATAGCTTTTTAGGCTCTGTGATTTCTCAGTATCTTCAGAGTAATTTTTTTTACTCATCATTTCTTTGAGGGATAATTTTTAAATTTCAATTGTCATTTCAAAATGATCTAATAAGTTTTGTTATAAAATCTTATTTGCGGTCAATCATCTATTAGCATCATTATGTGTAACTTATCTACTTAAAACCTATTTATTCTTTTAGAGCCGCTAAAATTTTTTCAGCCCCTTGCATCTTTAACTTTTTGGCTAGGTATATACCCATTTTTTTACCTGTTTCTGGTGCGCCACTTATTTGATCGTTGATCATACATTTTCCATCAGGACTAGCAACAAATCCACGTAGATGTAGTATCTGATCGGTAATTTGTGCGAAACCACCTAGAGGGACCTGGCAGCTTCCGCCTAATGCACGACTCATGGCGCGTTCTGCTTCTACACACTGGGCTGTTTCTAGATGGTGTAGTGGTTGCATGAGTTTTATCAAATCAGAACGAATAGAAAGACATTCTATTCCTAAAGCCCCTTGTCCTACCGCCGGCAAACTCATCTCAGGGCTTAGTAATGCACTAATTCGGCCAGATAATCCCAATCTCTTTAATCCTGCTGCCGCTAAAATAATTGCTGCATATCGTCCCTCATCTAGTTTACGTAGACGAGTTTGTACATTGCCACGCAGGGGCAGTACTTGTAAATGTGAGAAATGTGCGTGTAATTGACTTTCGCGTCGAAGACTGGATGTGCCAACGATGCTCCCGGCGGGGAGTGTATCGAGACTGATGTATTGGTTTGAGACAAAAGCATCTCGTGGATCTTCACGTTCGGTAATTGCCGCTAACGCATAACCTGCCGGCATATTCATTGGCAAATCTTTCATAGAGTGAACTGCAATATCCGCACGACCATCTTCTAACGCCTGCTCTAATTCTTTTATAAATAAACCTTTCCCTCCAATCTTTGAGAGCGAAGTATCTAGTATTTGGTCGCCACGAGTGGTCATGCCAAGTATACTGATCTCAGTTTGTGGGTATAATTCCATTAACCAGTGTCGAATGAAATTCGCTTGCCATAAAGCAAGAGCACTTTCGCGTGTGGCGATAACAATTTTTCTGGGCATAGACAGATTAAGCATTTAGATCGCAATGAAAAAAATAGCTAGTGAGTTCTTTATTATCTCTTATTTTAGCATGGTCAGAACCTGCTTGGATTGGAGTGCAGATGGAATTTCTTTCTTAGTGTTGTAGGGGGGGCAAAGGATGAGTACTTTGAGTGTTGATTCTGGAAAATATTCTATCGAGGATAAAGACCTACCGTTACGTGAGAACATTCGTTTGTTGGGAAGGATGCTGGGCGATACATTGCGAGAACAAGAGGGGGATTCTACCTTTGAACTTATAGAAAGCATTCGTCAAACTGCAATTCGTTTCCATCGTGAGCAGGACCCAAAAGCGCGAGATAAGCTTGATATCGTACTTAATCAATTAAGCAGTCGAGGCACTGTTGCAGTAGCTAGGGCATTTAGTTATTTTTCGCAACTTTCTAATATCGCAGAAGATGTGCATCATAATCACCGTCGACGGACCCATCTTTGTGCCGGATCAGTGTTGCAGGACGGAAGCATGGCATTAACACTAGATCGGATTCTTTCTGACGAAGGAGGCGCTGCTTTATTGATTGAGTTTTTTAATAAAGCATTGGTGTCACCGGTATTGACAGCACATCCTACTGAGGTGCAGCGAAGAAGTATTCTTAATTATCAGCTTGCTATTGCACGTTTGTTAAATGAAAGGGATCGCATGCAACTTACGCCAGATGAGTTGCGCAATAACGAGGAAGGATTGCGTTGTTCTATTCAAGCACTATGGCAGACTCGCATGTTGCGTTCAGAACGTTTATCGGTGAATGATGAGATCAAAAATGGTCTGACTTATTATCATTATACCTTTCTTGCCGAGGTGCCACGTCTTTATGCAGAGATTGAAGATTCTCTTGCAAATCATATGGGTGAAAATGCTCCACGTGTACCCTCCTTTCTCCGCATCGGCAGTTGGATAGGAGGCGATCGAGATGGCAACCCTTTCGTTACCCATCAGGTAATGTTGAACGCGATTGAGCGTCAATCAGCATTAGTGTTAGATTTCTACATGGGAGAAACACACCAGATCGGACAGATGTTGAGTCTCGCGACAAGATTAGTAGATGTAAGCGATGAACTAGAAAAGTTGGCCGCAATTTCACCTGATCGCGCCGCTAGTCGAGCGGATGAACCCTATCGGCGAGCCTTGATTGGAGTGTATGCTCGCCTTGCAGCCACTAGTCAAAAACTTGGCCACGCTATCGCACAACGACGTCCGGTTGGCCCAGCGCAGCCCTACACGGACAGTGTAGAGTTTATTCATGATCTTGATATTATTATCAATTCACTTAATCAGCATAAATCAGGTTGGTTGGCACGTGGGGCAATACGTCATCTGAGACGTGCAGCAGAAGTGTTTGGTTTTCATTTGGCCTCATTAGACATGCGTCAACACAGTAATATCCATGAGCACGTAGTGTCCGAATTATTTAAATCCGGGGGACATCAAAATAATTACTCCGGATTGACAGAAGTAGAACGTGTTGAATGTCTGCTGACTGAAATCAGTAGCCCGCGTCCATTGTTATCACCTTACTTGAGTTATTCCGAAATAACCCAGAGCGAGCTTCGTGTTTTACAGATGGCGACAGAAATTCAAGGACGTTTTAGCCGCGATGCTTTGCCCAATTACATTATTTCTAAAACTTCAAGTGTCTCTGACATATTAGAGGCTGCATTATTATTGAAAGAAGTGGGGTTGCTACAGGCCATAGAGCAACCACTTCTGCATCTTAATATCGTCCCATTATTTGAAACTATCACAGATCTACGTGGGTGTAGCGCCATCATGGATGCGTTATTTTCACTACCTTATTATCGTAAGTTATTAGATTCACGTGGCAACGTACAAGAAGTAATGTTAGGTTATTCGGATAGCAATAAAGACGGCGGTTTTCTTACTGCAAACTGGGAACTCTATAAAGCTGAGACCGAATTGACGGGAATATTTATTAAACACAAAGTTGGTTTACGTTTGTTTCATGGGCGAGGTGGCACAGTTGGACGGGGTGGTGGACCGAGTTATCAGGCAATATTGGCTCAGCCACCAGGCAGCGTCAACGGTCAAATACGCATCACAGAGCAGGGTGAGGTTATTGGTAGTAAATACTCTGATCCAGAAATAGGCCGACGTAATCTTGAAACATTAGTAGCTGCGACTATTGAGGCTACTTTATTAGGTTCCAATACCCTCGAAAAACTTACTGATAATTATTATCAGACTATGGAGTCACTGGCAAATAACGCTTTTTCTGCTTATCGCAATTTAGTATATGAGACTCCTGGTTTTGAGCAATATTTTCGAGAATCTACACCTATTAGTGAGATTGCCGGACTACATATCGGTAGTCGTCCACCATCACGCAAGCAATCTGATCTTATTGAGGATTTGCGAGCCATTCCTTGGGTATTTAGCTGGAGCGTTAATCGTGCCATGATTCCTGGCTGGTATGGTTTTGGTTCAGCAGTAGAGACTTTTATTCAACATGGAGGCAGCGGTGAGAAGAGGTTAGAGTTGTTGCAGGAGATGCACCGCACTTGGCCCTTCATGCAAACTTTATTGTCTAACATGGACATGGTATTAGCAAAGACTGATATAGGCATTGCTTCGCGCTACGCTGAATTGGTGACAGATGTAAAATTACGTGAAGAAATTTTTGGGCGTATCCGAGCAGAGTGGAACTGTAGCGTAAAATGGTTATTCGCCGTGACGGGTCATACGGAGCTGTTGCAAGATAATCCTACCCTTTCTCGCAGTATCCGTAATCGCACCCCCTATATTGACCCACTGAATCATTTGCAAATAGAGTTACTGCGCCGCTACCGTTCTGGCGATGCAGGAGACACAGTAAAGCGCGCAATTCATCTTACTATCAATGGCGTGGCGGCTGGATTAAGAAACAGCGGTTAAATTCCCTTATCAAGGTATGCAGACCAGTTCAAATTAATAGTACCAACTTGCCAGAGTAAATGCGCTAGTGATTTTGAATTTGCTGATCTTATCTGAAATTATATTTAGAAGTGACGCTTCGTGTATCTGATTGTCGATCCTAGAGCAATCCATTAAAGCAGAGCAAGATATACACACACATTCAAATAGAAACAGTAATCACCAACATAATTAAATCATAATATTATCACTATGACTATCGTGAAAAAACTCTATATTAAAACTTTTGGTTGCCAGATGAACGAGTACGATTCTAAAAAAATGATAGATGTACTGCATGCCGCACAAGGCATGGAACAGACTAATAATCCGGATGAGGCTGATGTGATTTTATTTAATACTTGTTCGGTGCGCGAAAGAGCCCAAGAAAGAGTATTTCATGATTTGGGGCGTATTAGGCACTTGAAAGACAAAAATCCCAATGTTTTAATTGGTGTCGGAGGTTGTGTTGCTAGTCAAGAGGGAGCGGCTATTGTGGAGCGCGCACCGTTCGTGGATCTTGTGTTTGGACCACAGACACTACACCGTTTGCCACAACTAATTGAGACATGCAGAGCGACTAAACAGCCGCAGATAGACATTTCTTTCCCTGAGATAGAGAAGTTTGATTATTTGCCACAATCATTAGTCAATCAAAAAGATCGCAGCAGAGGTGCGAGCGCTTCCGTTTCTATTATGGAAGGCTGTAGTAAATACTGTAGTTTTTGCGTGGTTCCCTATACCCGCGGAGAGGAGGTTTCTCGTCCATTCAGTCATGTATTAGCAGAGATTGCGGGACTAGCGAATCAGGGCGTCAAGGAGGTAATTTTATTAGGACAAAATGTAAACGCCTATCGTGGCGCCATGACAAGCAAAGAATATAGTGAGACTGCTGATTTAGCATTGTTACTCGAATACATTAATAAGATTTCAGAAATTGAACGTATTCGTTATACCACTTCTCATCCTAGAGAATTCACTGTACGTCTAATTGAGAGTTATTCAAGATTATCTAAGTTAGCGAATCACGTACATTTACCAGTGCAATCTGGCTCCGATCGAATATTGGCAGCGATGAAGCGGGGTTATACAACATTAGAATATAAGTCTATTGTCCATAAACTTCGCGCTATCCGTCCCAATATTTCGATTACTTCTGATTTTATTATTGGGTTTCCAGGCGAAACAGAAATCGATTTTCTGGATACCATAAGATTAATAGAAGAGATAAATTTTGATGAGTCCTATAGTTTTATTTACAGTCCCAGACCTGGTACACCAGCTGCAGAATTACCTGATAATACTCCTTACAAAATAAAGCAAGAAAGATTGCAATATGTACAAGAGAAAATTCAGCAACAAGCTAATACTTTCAGTCAGGGTATGGTGGGAACGGTACAGCGTGTTTTAATTGAAGGTGCATCAAAAAAAGACAATAGTGAGGTTTGTGGGCGCACCGATAACAATCGCACGGTAAATTTTGCAGCTAACCTAGATGCAACTGATCATTTTATTGAAGTTAAAATTATTGCCGCTCTAGCGCACTCATTGCGCGGTGAAGTTGTGTAAAATAATCACCAAGGGCATTTCTTTTGAATACTTATTCTCCTTAGCTAATAATTAACGTTTCTTCAATTTGCGTAAGATTTACTGGATAAAAATATTAAACGTATTGAGATTGTACTTAATTTTGATTCAAAATTAGCGGTAACAGATAATATAAAAAACTGATCTAACTGAGTACTAGAAAAGAATAGATTAGTGGCGAACTAGGAAAATATTATAGAAATTATAAGGCATTATTTTATTTATCTTGAGGCCAAGGGTGTAACGTGATGCTCATTGGTGTAGAAGGTTATCAATGCCTATAAAAAATATGAAAAGCAGGAGTAAAGCTCGTCAGCCCGTTGCAAAAATAGTTTGTGCAAAATTAAAACTAGAATTAGCGGTACAGTATGCGACTAGTATTTCAGATCTTCTCAAGGAATTTCCTACCCGATCACAGTTTCGAAAATGGATAAAAATAGCATTGACGTTGGATGCAAGAATTACATTACGCATCGTAGATGAGGCTGAAGGATGCAGATTAAATCAAAATTTTTGCGGTAAAGATTACGCTACTAACGTCCTAGCCTTTTCTTACAATACTAGTCAACCTTTATTTGCTGATATTGTGCTGTGTGCATCAGTGATCGATAAAGAGGCGAAACAGCAGTGTAAATCCTTGATGGCGCATTATGCTCATCTTGTGATACATGGGGCTTTGCATCTTCAGGGCTATGATCATGAGAGTGATGACAATGCGAAAATAATGGAGCAATTAGAAACAAAAACTCTAAAAAAATTAGGATATGATGATCCTTATAAAGAATCATAGAAACAGGGTGAATGCTAAGAATCTAGGAACCAGGATTTATGACTTGAGAAAAGATACCAGAATTGATTTAATTATTGTTTTCTTTCTTGGCATATTTACCGTACTTGGGTTTGCTCCTTTCTATCTTTTTCCCCTGCCAGTTGTAACTCTCGCTTTGTTATTTTATTTTTGGAGAAAAAGCGAAACACCCCTGCGCGCAGGCCTACTAGGCTTCTTTTTTGGCATGGGCATGTTTAGTGCTGGGGTTACTTGGTTATATGTATCCCTGCATGATTTTGGCGAAATGCCAGCGTCAATTGCAGCACTTGTCTTATTTTTTCTCTGCGCCTACCTTTCTTTATTTGCCAGCCTGACAGGATGGATATTAGCAAAATTACGTATTGTCAGACCTGTAATATGGTCGTTGACAGTTGCCGCATTATGGACTCTATCTGAGTGGTTACGCGGTGTTTCTTTGATTGGTTTTCCTTGGCTAGCAGTAGGATACTCACAAGCACCAGCAAGTCCATTGGCGGGTTTTGCCGGAGTGACAGGAGTTTATGGTGTTTCGTTAGTATTAATTTTGAGCGCTGCGATTGTGAGTTTTTTTTCTGAGAAAAAATTTCGTACCTGGTTTAACACAGGATTTTTATTAACAATTTGGTGTATCGGTTTTGGTCTACAGCATATAAACTGGAGTGAACCGATTGGTGAACCAGTGACTGTGAGTTTGTTACAAGGAAATATCCAGCAAGATATGAAATGGCGACCAGAGCATGCCATTAATACATTGGCCATATATGATAAACTTATGCGTGCAAGTAGTGGTCAACTTATCGTCACCCCAGAAATTGCCGTACCACTGTATCGTAATCAATTATCTGTAGATTACTTTGCACAACTCGTTGCATATGCCAGAAAAAATAATGGTGATATTTTAATAGGTATGATTGAAAAGCCTAATCAAATGGATGAGTATTACAATTCCGTATTTAGTTTTGGTGTTTCACCTCAGCAAAGTTATCGTAAACATCATCTCGTGCCATTTGGAGAATTTATTCCGTTGAAGCCATTTTTTAGCTGGGTTATTAATGTGTTAAAAATTCCAATGTCAGATTTTTCACGCGGCAGACTCAATCAAAATCCTATGAATTTGGTAGGGCAAAATATAGCGTTGAATATTTGTTACGAAGATGTATTTGGTGAAGAGATAATTAGTCAATTACCACAAGCATCATTACTTATTAACGTGAGCAATGATGCTTGGTTTGGACGCTCTATCGGTCCATGGCAACATTTACAGATGTCACAAATGCGCGCATTGGAGACGGGTCGTTATATGTTGCGTGCCACCAATACTGGGGTTACTGCTATTATTAATGAACGAGGCGTGGTGTTGAAAGAAGCGGAAGTTTTTACTACTACTGTGTTAAATGGAACAGTGCAGGGGTATACCGGTGCAACACCTTATGTTCGTTTTGGCAATAGTCTGGTGTTAGGGTTTTCTGGGATATTATTACTTATTAATTTTCTTTTAATCTCCTGCGGTAAAGCTAAAACCCTGTAAGATCGGATCTATTAAGAACACTGTAATTTTACTCAAACGCCCCTATGCTTACATTTCAAGAAATTATCCTTACCTTGCAGCACTATTGGAATAAACAAGGTTGTGCATTACTTCAACCTTATGATATGGAAGTGGGCGCGGCTACTTTTCATACAGCTACTTTCCTACGTGCACTCGGGCCAGAGCCATGGAAAGCAGCTTATGTGCAACCTTCCAGACGCCCAAAAGATGGACGTTATGGTGAAAATCCGAACCGTCTACAACATTACTACCAGTATCAGGTGGCGCTTAAACCATCACCCCCTAATATTCAAGATTTATATCTCAACTCATTGCAAGAATTAGGCATAAATTTTACAGAAAATGATATTCGTTTTGTTGAAGATGATTGGGAATCGCCTACCTTAGGAGCATGGGGACTGGGTTGGGAAGTATGGTTAAATGGCATGGAAATTAGCCAATTTACTTATTTTCAGCAAGTTGGAGGACTTGATTGCAAACCAGTTTTAGGAGAAATAACTTATGGTTTGGAACGTCTCGCAATGTATTTACAAGGAGTGGATAACATATTTGATTTGTGCTGGACAGAAGGTATTACTTACCGTGATATTTATCATCAAAATGAAGTGGAGCAGTCCAAATATAACTTTGAGCACAGTAATATTCTCCTGCTTTTAGAGCAATTCGAAATGTATGAATCTGAGGCAAAACGCTTAATTGAATTAGCTTTACCGTTGCCAGGCTATGAACAAGTAATAAAGTGCTCCCACACTTTTAATTTATTAGATGCACGTAATGCTATTTCAGTGACTGAACGTGTTGCTTATATTAGTCGAGTCAGAGCATTAGCAAAATTGGCAGCACAAGCATACTATAATTCACGTGAGGCATTAGGATTTCCAATGCTTCCAGTACAAGATTAAAAACTACAGATGCAAGATACGTTACTCATAGAAATATTAACTGAGGAATTGCCACCAAAGTCTCTGAAAAACCTGAGTTATGTTTTTTCTCAGAGTGTTTTCAGCGCCCTTGAACAGGAGAATCTCTTAACTATTGAAAGTAAAGCAACGGCTTACGCTACTCCACGGCGTCTAGCAGTTTCCATTACCGCGGTCCTGGATGCTCAATCCGGAAGAAAAGTTGAACGCAAGGGACCATCGGTTACCTCAGCTTTTGATGTTTTTGGCAAACCAACCCCTGCGTTACTTGGCTTTGCACATTCCTGTAAAACTAATATAAATAGTTTAGAAAAAAGATTAAATAATAAAGGCGTGCTTCATTATATTTATGAGATTGAAGAATCTGGAAAGAAACTTGGAAGTGTACTCATTGTAATTCTACAACATCTTTTACATAAGTTACCGGTTGCCAAGGTAATGCGCTGGGGTACTGGCACCGCACAATTTGTTCGTCCAGCCCATGTTTTTTTTATGTTGCATGGAGACCGTGTACTCAATGAATCAGAAGCTTTATTGGGGTTATACAGTAACAGTGCAGAGACATTCGGCCACCGTTTCTTAAGCAAAGACCGTATTGTGATTCCCCATGCCGATGAATATGCAAAAACACTGTATGAAAAAGGACATGTTATCGCAAGTTTTGAAGAGCGAAAAAAATTGATATGGAGCAAGCTACTTAAATCTAGTGAGAGTGAGAATGGAAAAATTTTCCAAGATGAGGCTCTGTTAGATGAAGTTACTGCATTGGTTGAGTATCCAGAAGTGTACGTCGGTAAGTTTAATCAGAAGTTTCTCGATATACCGCAGGAGTGTTTAATCCTAACAATGAAACAACACCAAAAGTATTTTCCTATTATGAATTTGGATGGCAGGTTGTTACCGTGTTTCTTAATAGTCAGCAATATTAGAACTGACAGCCCTACTAATATTATACTGGGCAATGAACGTGTATTGTGGGCACGCTTGGCAGATGCGCAATTTTTCTTCGATCAGGATAGAAAAAGAACATTAGCCTCGCGAGTAGAGGATTTAAACAAGGTGGTTTATCACGGGAAACTTGGTACGCAGAGAGAGCGAGTGGATCGCATATGTGCAATTGCACGAGTAATTGGCGCGCGATTAGGTGGCGACATTCTTTCTTCGCAAGCAGGCGAAGCGGCAACTTTATCTAAAGCCGATTTACTTACTGATATGGTCAGAGAATTCCCAGAATTGCAGGGTATCATGGGGTGTTATTATGCTAAACACGACGGAGTAAGCGACAACATTGCATTAGCAATTGAAGATCATTATAAACCTCGTTTCTCGGGTGATGTATTACCACGTAATGTAGTGGCTATTTGTGTTGCTCTTGCTGATAAATTAGAAATGTTAGTTGGCATGTTTGGCGTTGAACAGATTCCTACCGGTGATAAAGATCCGTTTGCTTTACGTCGCCATGCCCTTGGTATTATTAGAATACTAATTCAAAAAAATTTAGATATCAGCTTAAAGGATTTGGTTATTCTTACACAAGAAACCATGCCGCTTAATATTAAAGGCGATTGGATGCTAGTTGTCGATTTCTTATTAGATAGGGCGCGGAGTTACTTCCTAGATCAGGGCCATGACCCCCGAATAATAGAGTCAGTGCTTTCCCCGTTCGGTAAATCTAATTCTTTAGATGTGCTTGCAGATATTATTCCTGCGGCAACAGTATTTTTTCGCACTGATGAAGGCCTTGCCCTGGCTAATGCAAACAAACGTATCAAAAACATCTTAAAAAAATTAAATCAAGAAATTATAATTGGAGCCTCTCCTAAAACTTTTGAAAAGAGACCAGATGAAAGTTTATTTGAGAGTAATGCGGAAGCTCTTCTTTGGGATTGCTTACAAGAAGTGGGTAATAAATCACTGAATTTTAAATCCGAAAAAAATTTTTCGGAGGCTTTAAAAATTCTAGCTCTACTCGCGCCCTTTATACAAGATTTTTTTGAGCAAGTTTTGGTTAATGTCAATGATCCAAAAATTCGAGAGAATCGAATTATTCTTCTACAATTTGTACGTATTTACATGAATCAAGTAGCCGATTTAAGTTTAATGGCTACTTAACCCCTATAAAATGAGTAGTATTTTAGCGACAGTGCGCTCGACAATTTATGCGTTATTGCAGATTATTATTACGCCACCGTATGCGTTAATAATTCTTGCTGCATTTTTATTATCACCACTGAGTCGATACCGCTTAATTTCTGGATGGGCGCATTTGATGTTATTTCTAATTCGCTTTATCTGCGGTGTTCGTTACCGTGTCTTGGGCGCAGAGCATATTCCTAGAACGCCAAGTATTATATTATCGAAACATCAGTCGGCGTGGGAGACGTTAGCATTCCAGAAAATTTTTCCACCCCAGGTCTGGGTACTTAAAAAAGAACTATTACGTATTCCATTTTTTGGCTGGGGATTAGCAATGACTAACCCCATAGCAATAGATAGAGGTTCTGGAAAGACAGCTCTGAGACAAATTGTTCGACAAGGAAAAGAGCGTCTGAAACAGGGGTTCTGGATAGTAATTTTTCCAGAAGGGACGCGCATCACGCCCGGAGAGAAGAGTAAATATGGAATTGGCGGCGCATGGCTTTCTACCCACACTGGCGTGTCGGTGGTGCCAGTGGCACACAATGCGGGAAATCTTTGGGGCAAGAATTCTTTTATAAAACTACCCGGTACAATTACAGTAAGTATTGGTGCGCCGATAGATCCGACAGGAATGAAACCAGACGAATTAAATGTAAAAATAGAGAATTGGATTGAATCAGAAGTTGCTCGTATTAATGATTGGAATATAAGGAAAGAATGACAATAGACCCATTCCAGTTTTTAAGAGAGTCAAAGAGTATATTTTTGGGGGAGAAACATTCTGTCAGTTTGAATGGTAGAAAAGTACCCTACATACTTAAACGCTGTAGACGTAAAACTATCGGCATGAGAATAAATGCTGATGGCTTATTTGTTAGCACGCCTCTGAAAGAATCTCTACGTTGGATTGAGTTAGCATTACGGGATAAGGCTTGTTGGATTCTAAAGAAATTAGATGAACGGGAAAAAAAACAATCAAGTAAATTGTTATGGGAAGAGACAGCAACTTTCCCCTTACTAGCGGAACCCTGGAAGCTCTTAATAACCGCACCAGGAAAAATGAAAATGATTAAAGTGCAAACAGAATTTTTTTGGAGGCAATTTACTTTACCGTTTTCACCCATGCTCACCTCACAGCAAGTAGAAAAGATTGTGATGTCATGGTATTACAAACGTGCTCTTATTTTTTTTAGTAAACGTATTGCCCTGTATGCGATTAAACTTGGGGTGCCACAACCACAATTGAGGTTGTCACGCGCTAAAAATCAATGGGGAAGTTGTGACTCACGTGGCATTGTTCACTTGAATTGGCAATTAATTCAAATGCCGCCTCATTTGATAGATTATGTGGTCTCGCACGAACTCTCTCATCTTATCGAGATGAATCATTCTCGGGCATTCTGGAAAATAGTGGAAAGTATTTATCCAAATTACCTTGCGGCGAGATTGGAATTAAAGAGCATTGGTTAAGAGTAATCATCTCAGCTTAACTAATAAATAAACGCCATTTAATTTATTAGTTAAGCTTTGTGCTAGTATTTATCTTTTTAGCAAATACTTAATGCGCATATTATGCACTATGCTTTTTCTGGCCCTATTTCTTGATGCTTGCGGGCTCAAGGGACCACTTTATCTTCCACAAGATACACCTAAGAAGGCCAATACTAAGGTACAAAAAAATTGAGCAATTCCTCTTTTAATTATCTTGGTAACAATCTTTTTGTCGAATCTATTTCTTTGGATCTAATTGCCAAGAAATTTGGTACGCCCTGCTATGTCTATTCACAAGCAATGCTAACAGCTGCTTACAAAGAATTTGATTCTGCTTTTGCCAAACGAGATCATTTAGTGTGTTATGCAGTTAAGGCTAATTCTAATCTCGCTATTCTTAATTTACTTTCTCGTTTTGGCAGTGGCTTTGATATTGTTTCAGGTGGGGAATTACAGCGGGTTCTTAAAGCAGGAGGTGATCCACAAAAGATAGTTTTCTCTGGTGTAGGTAAGAGTTTTGATGAGATGTGTGCAGGACTCTCTGCTAATATATTATGTTTTAATGTTGAATCAGAAGCGGAGTTAGAAAAACTTAACAATGCGGCAAGTAAGATGAACAGAATCGCACCAGTGAGCCTGCGAGTTAATCCTGATGTAGATGCGAGAACCCACCCTTACATTTCTACTGGACTCAAAGAAAATAAATTTGGAATTCCTTTCGATGAGGCAGAAAAAATTTATATGTCTGCCAAGAGATTTAAGAATGTGCGAATTACTGGGTTAGATTGTCATATCGGATCGCAATTAACTGAACTTGAACCTTTTATTGAAGCATGCACAAAGATGCTTGGTTTATTAGATTGTTTAGAAGGGCAAGGTTTAAAAATTGAACACCTAGATTTAGGAGGTGGACTAGGTATCCGATACTCTGCTGAGTCACCTCCATCCGTGAAAAATTATATTACAGCATTGTGTGCTGAGATTGGTCGTCGTGATCAGCGTATTTTAATCGAACCAGGAAGATCATTAGTAGGAAGTGCCGGTTTACTACTTACCCGTGTTGAGTACCTGAAGCATACGCCTTACCGAGATTTTGCCATTGTAGATGCGGCGATGAATGATTTAATACGTCCGGCTTTATACGATGCATATCACGAGATTTTACCGGTTGTTGTAGACAGTGGCGGTAGCAATAGAACCAAAATTTATCAAGTTGTCGGCCCTATTTGTGAAACAGGTGACTTTCTTGGCCATGATCGTGAGCTTGCACTTAATGAAGGGGATCTTCTTGCTATTATGTCCGCCGGGGCTTACGGTATGAGTATGAGCTCTAATTACAATAGTCGTCCTCGTCCTGCTGAAGTGATGGTTGATGGCGATTGTGCCCATCTTATCCGAGAGAGAGAATCATTAGATTCTTTAATGTTCTCCGAGGTTATTCTGCCGTAATTAGTGCTCTACAGGGGATATAAATATTAACTTGACAGTAATTAAACTAATAGTTTTTAGAAAGCATTTGACGTAATAGACATTCTTAAATTTTTCTATACCAGAAAAATTGTAGCCAACCCTAAAAAGATAAAAAACCCACCACTATCAGTAATTGCAGTGATCATGACACTAGAACCTGTTGCCGGATCATGCCCTAATTTATGCAAAGTTAAAGGGATTAATACCCCTAATAACGCTGCTAACAACAAGTTTAGCATCATTGCTACAGCCATCACTAAACTTAGTGAAGGACTACGATAAATTATAAAAGCAAATAATCCAACTATGCTGCCCCATAACAAACCATTTACCGCACTTACACCAATTTCTTTAATAAATAATTTTTGAGCACTGCTAACGTTAATTTGTCCTAAAGCAAGGGCGCGTACAATCATGGTAATGGTTTGGTTACCAGAATTACCGCCGACACCGGCGATAATTGGCATAAGCGTTGCAAGTGCAACTAATTTTTCTATCGAGTTCTCAAATGCCCCAATTACACGAGAAGCGATAAAAGCAGTTATTAGATTTATAGCTAACCAAGTCCAGCGATTTTTTACACTTTTCCATATTGGCGCAAATAAGTCTTCTTCTTTCCGTAGACCAGCTAAATTTAATGCTTCATTTTCAGATTCCTCACGAATAAAATCCATTACCGTATTGACGGTAATGCGTCCCAGTAATTTGCCATGTGCATCTACCACTGAAGCAGACACAAGATCATAGCGTTCGAACGCATGTGTTGCTTCCTGAGCCTTATAGTCCGGATGAAGCTTAACTATTTCTGTTGACATGATTGTCGCCACTTTGGCCTCTGGATCACCCACAAGCAGTAAGTTTATGGGTAATACACCTTTTAATTTTTCATCCCGATCAACTACAAACAATTGATCGGTGTGATCTGGTAAGGCGTCTAAACGACGTAAATATCGGAGAACTACCTCCAGTGTGACATCTTCACGAATAGTAACCATATCAAAATCCATTAGCGCCCCTACGGCACCTTCTGGGTAGGACATGGCGGCACGTAATTGCTCACGCTCTTCCAGCGGTAATGACTGAAATAAATCATCAATAATGTGGCGAGGTAGATCAGGTGCAAGATCAGCAATTTCATCAGCGTCGAGTTGCTCTGTTGCGGCTACCAGTTCACCGCTATCCATATTAGCAATTAACGTTTCACGTACAGCTTCAGATGTCTCTAACAAGATCTCGCCATCGCGCTCAGCTTTGACTAAATTCCAGACAGTCAATCGATCTTTGAGTGGCAGAGCTTCTAGAATATAAGCAATGTCAGCTGAATGAATCTTATCAAGTAGTTTTTTAAGTTCTACTGCGTCCTGTTTATGTGTAGTAGTTTCTACCAGTTCTTGTTTGCTCAGGAAATAAATGACGCGCTGTAAATATTGCTGCGAGTTCTCGGTTCCATTTTCGCGGTAACTAGCTTCTTTAATCATAAGAGATTATCGTAATGAAAGAGCAGATCAAGTGACTGTTATAGAACAGACATAAATAGGGTGCATGTATTGTATTAATAAGAAATGATCAAGGAATATTTATTAAAGCCATTCGATTGAGAATAATATTCATCTTTTTTAGTAACTGTGGAGAGTTACGATTTTTATCATAAAAACGCGGATTGGTAATCATCGCTGTAAGAAACGCAGATTGCTCTGCGGTAAGAGATACAGAAGAAATACCATAATAGTAGTGAGCAGCAGCCTCTGCTCCAAATATACCATTTCCCCATTCAATTATATTTAAATAAATCTCCAAGATCCGACGCTTAGACATTACATTTTCCAGCATTAACGTAATAATAACCTCTTCTAGCTTGCGCCATGGCGTTTTCTTATTAGAGAGAAAAAGGTTCTTTGCAAGTTGTTGACTTATAGTGGAGCCTCCCACAAGTAACTTACCTCTCTGCATATTTTTTTTGTAAGCTTTTTGGATAGCCTCAAAATCGAAACCCTCGTGCTCTAAAAATTTATTATCTTCAGCCGTGATAATGGCACGTTTTAGATGCGGCGAAATATGTTCATATGACACCCATTGGGTGTATAACTTAGCTCTTGAATCATTTTTTTTCATTATACCTAAGCGTTCCTGCATAAAAGCGCTAGTAGATGGATCATAGAAATTCCAGAAGACAACGTGACCTAAAATCCATAATTGATAGATAAATATTGCGCCAATAAAAAGAAAGAAAATTTTCCAAGCCCATCGCTTAGGAGATTTTGTCATAAATTTATTGTGTCGTTGTAATTCTAGATTTTCAGATCTCTCGACTCAGTGCTTCAATTAGAGATTTTGTTTCTGGTCTTATTCCATGCCACACAAAAAATGATTCGGCTGCTTGTTCCACCAACATACCAATGCCATTAGCTAGGTATGTTGCCTCTTGTTGCTGTGCAAATTCTAGGAATGGGGTATTTTTATTACCATACATCATATCGTAAGCTAAGGAGTTTTTCGCAAATATTCCCGATGGCAAGGGAGGTAATTTATTTTCTAAACTAGCAGATGTAGCATTAATTATGAGATCAAATTCTTGTCCAGTAATATCTGTGTAGTCACACGATACAATATCTCCATAGCAAAAAAATTGTTTTTGTATTTCTTGTGATCTTTTTTTGGTGCGATTTACAACCGTCAGTGTGCACGGGTTTTTTCTCAACAATGCCAATACTACACCACGAGCTGCGCCACCAGATCCGCATAAGAGTATTCGTTTGGCCTCGATAATAAATTCTAAATTAGATGAGATATCACGTAGTAGTCCGTCACCATCAGTATTATCCCCATAAATTTCACCGTCGTTAAATGTTAGCGTGTTAACTGCCTTTGCAATAGTAGCTCGCTCAGTTAGCTGAGTTGAAATTTTATGGGCCTCAAGTTTAAATGGAAGGGTTACATTCATGCCTTTACCCCCAAGTTGCCGGAAAGACTCTACTACTGTTATAAAGTTGTCTTGCGATGCAAGCATGGTTTTATAATGTATGTGCTGACCAGTTTGCTTAGAGAATTCAGTATGAATAAATGGGGACTTGCTATGAGCAATAGGGTTACCAATAACAGCATAAAGATTAAGCATAAGAATGGTAATTGATAGTAGTTGCTATAACAGTATAAAAAATAAAAGCAATGTAAACGACATATTAGTTATTCATTTATTTATCAACTTGTTAGGTACTTAGACACGAGCAGTAGATTCATTGCATTGATAGTCGTGTATTTTATGATTCTAGTCTACGAATAAATTGTGCATGAAAAGTGAGATCTAGTAAATCAATCTTTGATATCTCTAATTCAACATAACTTTCTGTTTGCACTTCCGGCAATGAGGGCACTCGTATTATTAGCGGCAGGCGATTTAATTTCACTAAGTTTTCTTTCAGGACTACTCCACTCGTAATAGTAATTTTCTCTTGCAGTAGCCAGCGTAAACACCAATAACGTTCCATGTTTCTCTGAAACTCGTTATAAGCCTCATAAGCTATCTCAAAATTTCTTATTAATATAGGTAGATCATCATCATTTTTGTTATAAAACGGCGTTTCTTTACGTAGTAGCGAAACTAGTTGTCTTTGATTGATGAGGTCTACGTATCGTCGCATTGGTGAACTGATCCATGCGTACTGTGAGACACCCAAACCTTGATGGGGTGACGGGGCAGTACTCACTTTCACTTTGCCACCACTTTGACTGCGGTAGATGGCAGCAATACCACTATGAGCAAGTTGCCTGCCCCATTCGGCATTGATATAAATCATCATCTCTGATACGACTTTATCTATTGGTGAGCCTCGTCGACGTTCTCTGATAGTGACGAGGTCATTTTCAATACTAAAACTATAATCAATTTTTTCGTTGTTAATATCATTTCTTTTTCCTCTTGATTCTTCCATTTTATGGGCAAATTCAAAAAGTAACTTTAATTCTTTTCCAAAAAGAAAATTAAAATTACCTTGCGATAAAGATTGTTCATTAAAATACTCCGCTAATGTTTCATGTCGGAGATTAGCGCTAATTTTTACCTGTTCAATACAGCTGTGTATGGCAGACACAGTAAAATCATCTGCTACATCAAGATACATTGAAATCGCGGGACAGAATCGTTTCTCTTCCAGCGCATAGCAGCTGATTATATTTTTTGGGAACATAGTTATTTTATTACCTGGCGAATAGACGGTAGACAGACGCTCCGCAGCTATTATATCTAGAGGCGATCCAGGCATGATTCCTAAAGCAGGTGCGGCAATATGTATACCGATACGAAAACTTCCAAGAGTGAGCGGAGTAACAGAGAAAGCATCATCAATTTCAGTAGTAGTAGCATCATCTATACTAAAAGCAACTACATCTGCTAGAGGTAAGCCGGTCAGGTCAATTAATTCAATGTTTGCATTAATCCCAGAGAAATTTACACCTTCTGGAAAATGTTCTAGCAAAAATCGATTAAAATGATAGTCATGTGAAGACGGAATAGCTGCACATTTATCTAGTAGTTTATGAACACTTAGTTTAGTTGTAAAACAGGCCGCATCAAGCGCCTTCCATTCAACTGTATTTTTATCTGGTTGATAGAGAAGATTAGACAGTAGCGGCTTGAATTCCTCCGGTAAAGTAAATGATTCTAACAACTGCATATAGTGCAATTGTTTCTCTATCCGATGGCGCTTTCTTTCCTGACTTGCAAGCGCCGCTTTCAATATATCTGGTGGAGCGGCTTTATAGTATCCTCGACCTTTTTTGTAGAAATACATTGGCGCTTCATGGAGTCGAATTAATACTGCTGCCGTTTCTATTGAATTAGGCGCATGACCAAAATACTCTGTAGCCAGGATATCGCTAAAAAATTCGGTACTATTTGCACAACATTCCCAGAGAAAATTTAGATCCAAATCATCCGCCATTTTTCTCGCACGGTCCATAAATTCAGATAAATGCGGTGAGTCAAAACGTAGTAGCACTGAGATAAGTTTAATTTTTGAGCGCTTACCATAAGGTGCTTCTACTTGCAGTGAAGTCATGTTACTTTCAAGAATAAACCCTACCTTAAAATTACCCCCCTCCTCATAAAAAACATTCATGATTTTATTTTTGCAGATTTTATTAGAAAATGTAGTTAGAATTCTGGACGCGAACGTTAATTACCGAAACAAAGGTAGAATTATAACTCTAAACTTCAACTCGTTTAATAGCGAACATGCTTAATTTTAAGCATCTTCTTAACCAATAGAAAAAGATGCTTCATGAGTCGGAGCAAGATATCATAATTATAATTTAGTAATTAATATATTGATTGTATATTCTGCTTCATTGTTACATTAACTTCCTATTATGTGTCGGTGATAAATTTTTATTTTCTAAAAAAGATGGGTATTGATCCAGTCTATTAGCATGCAGGATCAATCAATAAAAAATATTCGATGAATCGTATGCACTCTCTACATTTTATTAATCAGTGTATTTGATGTGCAGAATTTGAATAACCAATAAATAGTTATGACACCAGAATTATTAACACTCATTTTATCGACCATTGCTATTAGTTGTCTGCATACGGCAGCCGGCCCTGATCATTATTTACCGTTTATTGTGCTGTCACGATCACAAGAATGGTCTGTATTGAAGACAGTAGTCATCACTATTGCTTGTGGTTTCGGGCACATTGCTAGTTCGGTGAGCATTGGATTAATTGGAGTTGCATTGGGTTGGCAATTCTCTAAATTATCTTGGTTCGAAGAGCATCGTGGGAATATTGCGGCATGGTGTTTACTTGGTCTCGGACTTGTTTATTTGCTATATGGTTTATGGAGGGCGTATAGAAATAAATTACATAAACATTTCGATGTAATTGACCAGGATGTGTATGTTTATGAACACCGTCATGGTGAAATACCTCTACCCGATAGTCGGGTAAAGGTGACGCCACTAGTATTGTTTGCCATTTTTGTTATAGGACCAACTGAGCCACTTCTCCCGCTATTGTTCTACTCTGGAGTGCAGCGATCTTACTTAGAAATTTTTGTTTTAATTTTTGTTTTTTCGTTATGTACAATCTTAACAATGTTGACGATGGTATTGCTCGGTATTTACGGCTATTCTTTTTATAATATGGAGAAATTAGAAAAATACACTCATGCTATAGGAGGATTAGTTGTAACAGTTTGTGGTTTTGGGATGCTTTTTCTTGATTGGTAACCAAGTAGAGAGCTTGTTATTTCTGGGGAAATTAGTTTGCTAGGAGTTAATCAAGAAAAAGCATCCCAAAACCACAAAACGTTACAATTAAAAGTATTTCTTCAGAGAAGACTGTGAGGTAAATAACCCAATTTAATTTTTTAACCTATTCTTTTCAACTAATGCGTAGGCCGAGTGATTATGTATGGATTCGAAATTCTCTGATTCCACTATATAGGAATCAATGCGCACATCTCTGTCTAGTTTCTCAGCGACATCACGCACTAAATCTTCAACAAATTTAGGGGTATCATAAGCTTTTTCGGTTACATATTTTTCATCTGGGCGTTTCAGTAACCCATAGAGCTCACATGATGCCGCATCTTCTGCAATTCTTATCATGTCCTCTATCCAGATTGGGGAGTTGGTGCGTACGGAGATTGAGACATGGGACCGTTGATTATGTGCACCGTAGTCAGAAATTTTCTTAGAGCATGGGCATAGGCTGGTGACAGGTACAACTACTTTCATGAAAAACTCATAATGATTATTTTTAATCTCACCAATAAAAGTTACATCGTAATCTAACAGGCTCTCGACCCCAGAGATTGGCGCAGATTTATTAATAAAGTAAGGAAACATCATTTCGACTCTACCCGAATCTGTATTTAATTTTTTTAGCATAATCTGTAAGATATTTTCGAATGATTCTACAGAAATGTCACGTTTATGCTCGTTGAGTATCTCCACAAAACGTGACATGTGGGTACCTTTAAGGTGATGCGACAGACTCACATACATATTAAATACTGCAATAGTGTGTTGCACGCTATTGTTTTTATCAGTTATTTTTATCGGGTGACGAATTGCCTTAATGCCGACTCTATCGAGGGCAATATTTCTCGTGTCAGGCATCTCCTGTACATCGGCAATTATTGATTTTATTGGTTTATTCAAAGATTTTTTAAGTAAAAAATGAGAGGAAAAAGTATGTAAATTACTCAGATAATTTTTTCTGGATAGATTTAATGATTCCGGGCCCATCTAGTGCACAATCTACTAACATTTGCCCAGGATCGCCCTGGTCTATAAAAGAATCTGGCAAACCTAACTGTAACACCGAAACAGAGATATTTCTGTTTTTTAGAGATTCTATAACAGCGCTACCTGCTCCGCCCATAATAGTGTTCTCCTCTACTGTTACCAGTAGGCGATGTTGTTTTGCTAGGCGCGCGACGAGATCATCGTCTAACGGTTTTACAAAGCGCATATTGACAACAGTAGTATTCAGTTGTTCGCCTGCTTTCAAGCAGGGTTCTAACATACTTCCGAAGGCCAATAAGGCAATTTCATTTCCTTCACGGAGAATTTCTCCGCGTCCAATTGGCAGTGCTTGCATTTCTTTATTGGGTTTTATACCGGTTCCTGCGCCACGTGGATAACGAACCGCTGTTGGTGTGTTCATTTGATAAGCGGTATAAAGCATCTGACGACACTCATTCTCGTTGGCAGGAGTCATTATTGTGATATTGGGTATACAACGCAAGTAAGTTAAATCAAAACTACCGGCATGAGTTGGACCATCGGCACCCACGAGTCCAGCTCGATCAATAGCAAAGATTACCGGTAAATTTTGTATCGCTACATCGTGGATTAGCTGGTCATAGGCTCGTTGTAGAAAAGTTGAGTAGATTGCCACTACTGGCTTCATACCATCGCAAGCTAATCCTGCGGCGAAAGTAACCGCATGTTGTTCAGCAATACCGACATCGAAATAACGATCTGGATATTCCTGGGAAAATCTAACCAGTCCAGAACCTTCGCGCATTGCTGGAGTAATTCCAACCAGACGATGATCCAATGCTGCCATATCACATAGCCAGTCACCAAAAATTTGTGTATAAGTAGGTTTTCCTGCAGGTTTGGGAACAATACCTATATCAGGATTAAACTTAGCAACCCCATGGTAGAGAATAGGATCATCTTCAGCTGCTTTGTAACCCTGACCTTTGCGCGTTACAACATGTAGAAATTGAGGCCCACTGAGATTTTTAATATTCTTTAGTGTGCTTACTAGAATACCAAGGTCATGTCCATCGATAGGACCGATGTAGTCGAAACCAAATTCCTCGAATAATGTACTGGGAGGTATCACCATATTATTACATGCTTTATGTGTACGTTTAGCTAGTTCCAGCATTGGAGGTACTGCGCTAAGTACTTTCTCACCGGCGCGTCGTGCTGCAGCATAGAACTTTCCGGACATAAGTTTAGCAAGATAATTATTTAGCGCCCCAACTGGGGGTGAAATTGACATATCGTTGTCATTTAAAATGACCAATAAATTGGTATTCATAGCACCAGCATTATTTAATGCCTCGAATGCCATGCCTGCACTCATAGCCCCATCGCCAATAATCGCTACTACTTGTCGATCTATTTCCGCTAACTGTGCCGCAACCGCCATACCTAGAGCGGCACTGATAGAGGTGCTAGAATGAGCCGTACCAAACGCATCGTACTCACTTTCATCTCTTCTAGGAAAACCAGCGACACCACCACACATGCGCAGTTTTTTCATACCTTCGCGACGACCAGTTAAGATTTTATGAGCATAGGTTTGGTGACCGACATCCCATACGAGTCGGTCATGTGGCGTGTTAAAGACATAATGGAGTGCAATAGTGAGTTCAACCGTACCAAGATTAGAAGATAAATGTCCGCCAGTTTCTGACACTGATTTAATTATAAAATTACGCAACTCGTCAGCAATCTTGGGCAGTAATTTACGCTCCAGGCTACGTAACTGAGAAGGGGAGCTGATGGTATCAAGCAATGGATACATTTACATCCTAAGAGTAAGAAGCTTCATGCCAAAAAATTAATGTTAGTTTTAGAATTTACGTTGGATTATAAAGTCAGTTACTTGTCGCAAACGTTTTGCTGTAGAGCCAAAATCTTTCAATGCCTCATACGCATCATGTTGCAATTCATTAGCTAGATCACGTGTCTGACTGATTCCCAAAATACTTACATAAGTTGGTTTATTGTTCTTTGCATCTTTGCCAGCGGTTTTTCCTAGGGTTGCAGTAGTGGCTTCTGCATCAAGCAGATCATCCACTACTTGAAAGGCTAAACCTATGCACTTTGAGAAGCGATCAACGCTTTCTAACTGTGCATTGCTTAAATTTTTTCCACAATGGGCGCCAAGCATAACCGCAACATGGATCAGTGCTCCAGTTTTATGATTATGCATAAATTCCAATTCCACTAGACTCAATGTCTTCCCAACGCTGGCAAGGTCGACCGCTTGCCCACCAGCCATGCCGCGTGAACCCGCTGCTCGTGCTAGATGTCCGATCATTTTTAATTGGGTCTGCGGACTGTCAGCTAGACAATGTTGAGTTAGTAGCTCAAAAGCCAAACTTTGCAGGCTGTCACCTACTAACAACGCAGTTGCCTCATCATATTCTACATGACAAGTATATTTTCCTCTTCGTAGTATATCATTATCCATACACGGTAGATCATCATGCACTAGCGAATATGCATGAATCAACTCCACTGCAGTAGCAACTACAGTTACTCGTTCTTCATCTGCACCACTCAGCTCTCCTGCAGCAAAAGAGAGTAATGGCCGCACTCTTTTTCCTCCCTCTAGAACAGCGTAACGCATAGCGCCATGAAGGTTTGTAGGCGGCTGATCTTGAGCAGGAAGTAGTTTTTGTAAAAAATCTTCTATGCGTGTCTGGCAACCCTTTGTCCAATCTTGGAAATCAGTGATCATTGTTAGTTGGTATTGAAATCTTTTTGAGTGTATTGTTTTCGAAAATACGTACTTGTTGCTGCGCATCTTGTAACGCTGCTTGACAGTACTGCAGTAGTTCCATGCCTCGCTGATGAGATAGAAGTGAATCTTGTAGGGACATTTGCCCTCCTTCCATTTTAACCACTATTTTTTCTAATTCAGATAATCCAGCTTCAAAGTTTTCTGGATGAGATAATTTGATATGTTTGGGAATTTTTTTCATGATAAATTTTATGCGTCAGTGTATCCTTTAAAAAGAATGAAAGTAATGTAATGTAATTAATAGAGTCAGGTCAATTAAGTACACTAGATTTTTCTTTAGGCCGCCAATTAAGTATTATATTATGCTTATTTTATGGGGTTTATAGGGTTGGGTCTATTAATCTCATTAAATTAATAGATTTAGATGAAGAATTATCTAAATAAAATATAAAATACTGTTTCTGTTTACATGCTTTGGAAATATAAACTACTAGTATGCTCAATCTTATAAATGACTCACAGTCAACGCAAGTAACGCCACAGCTACCGATTAATTGGTATCTAGATCCACAAATTCTCGATTTAGAGCAAATTTTTCTATTTGATCAAGGACCGGGTTATGTGGGTCATGAGGTCATGCTACCCAATGTTGGTGATTATTATGTGCTGGAATGGATGAATAATGCGAAGGTTTTAGTCCGCAGCAAAAAGGGCATTGAATTACTTTCTAATGTTTGTCGTCATCGGCAATCAATTCTACTCAAGGGTCGGGGTAATGTTAAAAATATTGTTTGTCCTGTGCATCAATGGACTTACAGTATGGATGGAAAATTATTAGGCGCCCCTCATTTTCCCAGTAATCCTTGTATTGATCTGGGTAGAACTCCGCTACAAAATTGGAATGGTCTGCTATTTTCGGGTAAGCGCAATGTGGCTCAGGATATGATAAATCTTGGCGCGCTAATGGATTTTGATTTTTCTGGCTATGTTTTGGAGCGGGTACAAATAAAAGAATACGCCTGTAACTGGAAAACGTATATCGAAGTTTTTCTTGAAGATTATCATATTGAATCATGTCATCCAGGGTTGAGTAATTTTGTTAATACCAGTGAGTTAGCATGGGAGTTTAATGACCGGTATAGTGTGCAGACCGTAGGTGTAAAACATGCCTTGATTGCTCCAGGTACAGAAATTTATGCTAAATGGCATAAGCAAGTGTTGCGCCAGGTTAACGGGAAAACGTTAACTCGTGGTGCAATCTGGATGCTTTATTACCCTAATATTATGTTGGAATGGTATCCCCATGTGTTAATCGTTAGTACATTGTTAGCAACGGGGGTAGAACGATGCACCAACGTGGTTGAATTCTATTACCCAGAAGAGATTGCTCTATTCGAACGTGAATTTATTAAGGCAGAACAAGCCGCATATTACGAAACCGCAAATGAAGACGATATAATTTGCAAATCAATGACTGCCGGACGCCGTGCGCTGTATGAGCAAAATATTAATGAAACTGGCCCCTATCAATCCCCACTGGAAGATGGAGTAGTGCATTTTCATGAGTATTTATGGCGGGAACTTAGATTGCACGCACCCAAGCTTAAGCTCTGAATGCCTTATCGCAATAACGACCCAAGAGATATTGTTGTAAAAAAACAACATATTCAACTTCTGGCTCTTAAAATCCCTTTCTGTTTGGACAGAAATTCGTCAAAATATGGACTTAGGGAGTTTTATTTGATATTGAATCCAATACGTTAGTACGTTTAATTGAGATTTTTATATCTTTCATCAGTTTAGCCATCTTATTTAATAGCGTGATTATTATTGCTAATCAATTAGATGGGCCTCGATAATGATGTGCATATAATCAGTGTTGTAAAATTCTAACAAAATAAAAATCCGCCTTATTCTAAAAATTTATAAAAATAATGATAAATATCGTTGATTGTGAATTAAAGAATCAGGGCTTGGTCTTCGCGAAATTAAGTGTCTCATCAGTGCAAATATTGGACTCCAATTCTTCTGTGGAAAAGATAGCAGTGATAGATCCAACACCAACATGCAATACACTGACTCAACGACTAGGAGACTTCGATACACTGATTTCTGCTTTGGAGTATGCTGCAGACGGGGTGACTGGTTATAATTTCTACGATGCCAAAGGAAGGATACGCTCAACGCTTCCCTATAAAGTATTAAAACATAATGCTCGTAATTTAGCGCGGCATTTGTTGGGTATTGGTTTAGTGAACGGGGATCGGGTAGGAATTATCGGCGACACAACCCCAGAATTCCTAGAGATATTCTTTGCATGTCGTTATGCAGGATTAATCCCCTTTGCAATGTCGGTTCCAGTTAATCTTGGTAGTCATGCTGTGTATGTTCGACAACTTCATGGGATTCTTAAAGGTAGTCAAGCTAGTGCTACTTTATCAAGCTCAGACTATATCCATTTCCTTGAGGAGGCTGCTAGAGATTTAAGAAATTTGAAATGGGTTGGTACACCCGAGAGATTAAGAAAATTACCCGCGCCAGAAACAGTGTTACACCTAAGTCAGCCAGATGAGGTCGCGTACCTTCAGTTTACCTCCGGCAGTACTCGTGCTCCACGCGGGGTTGTAATTACTGAGCGCGCACTAATGAGCAATCTTCAAGGGATCGTTCAAAATGGAGTAGAAATGCATTCTGACGATCGTTGTGCGTCTTGGTTGCCATTTTATCATGATATGGGATTGGTTGGCATGGTGATGGCACCCATGGTTACCCAGGTTTCAGTTGATTATTTGGCCACCCGAGATTTCGCAATACGCCCCTTGCAATGGTTGCGTTTAATTAGTCGTAATCGCTGTACCATGGCTTTTAGTCAACCTTTTGGTCTAAAACTTTGCACCTTGAGAGTTCGTGATTCTGATTTAGAAGATTTAGATTTGAGTGCTTGGCGCACCGCAGGGATAGGCGCAGAAATGATACGACCAGATATCCTAAGAAATTTTGCAGAGAAATTTAGATTAGCGGGTTTTAATTCAAACGCTTTCCTACCATGCTATGGTTTGGCAGAGTCAACTCTTGCGGTAACTTTTGCTCAGAAAGATTCTGGTTTTCAGAGTTTACGAGTTGATGCTAGGATGTTGGCCGATCAGAGAGTTGCATTGCCGTTGAAAACAGGTGAGGAAAAATACAATGAGTTTGTAAATTGTGGTAAACCGTTACCTGGGCATTTAATAAAAATTGTTAATGATACCGATCAAGAATTGCCAGATTCAAGAGTGGGGAGTGTTCTCATTCATGGTGCTAGCATTATGGCTGGTTACTTTAATGATTCAGAGGAAACTAAGAAAGCTTTGTTGCCGGGCGGTTGGCTAGATACAGGGGATCTTGGATTTATACTTGAAGGGAGTTTGTATATAACAGGACGTCGCACAGATATAATTATTGTAAACGGTCGCAACATTCGCGCCCAAGACGTGGAGGAGCTTGCTGAACAACAGCCAGAAATTAGAGCACGAGAAGCATCAGCTTTCAGTGTGGTTGGCCCTCAGGACAATACAATAATTGTTTTGGTTGTAGAGTGTCGCTTGACTGTAGAAATAGACCGACAATCCCTTATTAATCGATTACAAAGAATGGTCTACATGGCATTTGGCGTTAATTGTTTAGTTGAACTGATTCCGCCCCACACCTTACCTCGCACATCGTCTGGAAAATTGTCACGTTCTTCTACGCGCCAAGGTTTTCTATTACGAGCCAATCTGAGAAATCAGCCGTCAGTTGAATCTAGAGAAAAATAATGAACATATTATGCCAAGACTCTCGGTAGCGTTGACTGGCGCCACTGGTTTTATTGGCCGCTTGCTTTTAGAGTCCCTTGTACGAGATGGATGGAAAGTTAGAGCATTAACGCGGAAAAAACGCGTGAACACTGAATTTATAGAATGGATTCAAGGAGACTTGGATAACAAGGATGCGTTACAAGATTTAGTTAAAAACGTATTTTCTGTTGTGCATTGTGCTGGAGCGGTACGAGGTAGCTCTTTAAAAGATTTTGCTCACACTAATGTAGAGGGCACTGCAAATCTTGTATTTGCATTAATGCAACAGGACCCAGCCCCACGCTTTCTCTTTATGTCATCACTGGCTGCTAGACAGTCAAATCTTTCTTGGTATGCAACTAGTAAGTACATGGCTGAGCAACTAGTAATTAATCTTTCTGGTGTTGTACCATGGACAATTTTTCGACCAACGGCAGTATATGGACCGGGTGATAAGGAGTTGAGTCCAATCTTCAGAGCGACACGGCACGGTATATTACCCGTGATTGGAGGCCCGATCTCCCACTACAGTCTGCTACATGTTGATGATTTAATATCAGCTATCCTATGTTGGCTTTCTGAAACTACATCTGTGCAGGGTATTTTCGAGTTAGATGATGGCACGCCCGGAGGGTATGATTGTCAATCCCTGGCAGCTATTGCGCAAGATATTTGGAAGAGACCGGTTAAATGTTTCTTTTTGCCAGGATGGCTGGTTTTATTCTTTGCGGGCATTAACTTATATCTGTCTAAGATTCTGCACTATTCGCCAATGTTAACACCTGGCAAAGTGCGTGAAATTATTTATCCAGATTGGGTATGCGATATTACACCTTTACTAAAAGTGTTACCATGTTGGCGTCCCCGTACTCGTTTGCGTGATGCTTTAATTCGAGCGGTATAATTTACATTCATTATAATTATTTAGAACTAACCTATGTTATACGATCAAGAAACTATTTTACAAAGACTTAGTCATCATCTTAAAAATTTTGTTGGCTTAGGTATTGAAATCTCTCCTGAGATGGATCTCATCAATCAACTAGCAATTGACTCTATTAAACTGTTAAATTTAGTTATGGAAATTGAGGATGAATTTGATATTTCTATTCCGATTAGCTCTCTCGTAGATATCCATACCGTCAATGATTTTTCAAATTTAATTTACAAAATTAAATCTACATCACAATGAGTTTATTTGATAAGTTAGATGCTGTTTCTTTGGCAAGAAAGACGTTGCTACCAGAGGGTCTTGATATTTTTGGTATGTCCATAGAAGAAGTTTATTCTACAACTGAAGCGCAGGTTAATGGTCGTCGTATACTCTTTTTTGGTACAAATAATTATCTGGGACTGACCTTTGCACCGGAATGTCTTGAGGCCGCACATAAAGCAATTGATACCGAGGGTACCGGTACTACCGGTTCACGTATGGCAAATGGTAGCTATAAAGGGCATCGTGCCCTTGAGCAGGAGTTTGCAGATTTTTATCAACGCCAATCAGCTATAGTTTTTACAACTGGGTATCAAGCAAATCTAGCCATGATTTCTGGTTTAACTGGTGCGGGAGACGTGATTCTCATTGACGGAGATTCACATGCTAGTATTTATGACGGGTGTCGTTTAAGCGGTGCTGAAATTATAAGATTTCGACACAATGATATGGTAGATATGGAGAAGCGTCTTCGGAGATTAGGAGAAAAAACGAGATCAACTCTCATTATCGCTGAAGGTATTTATAGTATGTTAGGAGACAAGGCCCCCTTAAATGAGATTATTAGCATAAAAAATGCTCATAACAGCACCCTTCTTCTTGATGAAGCGCATTCACTTGGAGTTCTAGGTAAGACAGGTCAAGGTTTAGTGGAAGAGACAGGGCTTATTGATGGGGTTGATTTTATTACTGGTACTTTTAGCAAGAGTCTCGGTAATATTGGCGGCTATTGTGTGAGTAACCACCCTCAACTTGATCAGTTACGTTATGTTAGTCGTCCTTATATATTTACGGCATCACCTTCACCAGTAACTGTCGCAGCAACACGGGCAGCACTTAAATTGTTATGCAATGGCGTTGAACTACGTAAACAGCTTTGGATAAATGCCAGGCAACTTTACTCACGTCTTAGTGAATTAGGCTATCAACTTGGTCCGGAACCGGGACCAATTATTGCTACTGTACTTGATAGTCCTCAGCAAGCGTTGATGTTATGGAAGGGTTTATTTGACCACGGCATCTATGTTAATTTGATATTGCCACCCGCTGCGCCAGATGGAAAGTCACTTGTTCGTTGTAGTGTAAGCGCCGCCCATACTAGCGAGCAAATAGATTATGTTAGTAGTATTTTTGCTCAGTTACGAAAGATAATAGTCTAGTGAACTACAGGTTGTTTCTCGATCCCTTGACTATATTTCTGACGGAATTTCTCGACTCGTCCAGCGGTATCCACTATTTTTTGCTTTCCAGTATAAAATGGATGGCAGGCGGAACATACTTCAATATGCAACGACTTTTCCATAGTAGAGCGTGTTTGGAAAATGTTCCCACAACTACAAGTCACGGTAATTTCTTGGTAACTTGGATGAATCCCTGCTTTCATTATTTATCCTTATTTATATTGTTATTAAGTAAATCAGAGAGTTAAAGTATATAACTGATTATTATCCCTTAATGCGCAATGGGTTGCAACTACAGTGTAGGTTCTTAAGTTTCTTCCCGTTAATCATCATGGTTAATAATTTCTATAGTTGATGAGTATTGCAGGAGTTACGCGAGAAATTAGATTACTTTCATCTAATTTCTGTATTAACCAAAGCAGAGTTGATATCCAACTGTCTCTAGAGAGAAGTTCGTACCGGTTTACCTAGATTTTTTTTGTGAAAAGTTCTTATACTCTTCGCATCGAATCAAAGAAGTCGTTATTATTTTTTGTGGCCTTAATTTTATCAAGAAGAAATTCCATTGCATCCATGTCGTCCATTGGGTAAAGCAATTTACGAAGCACCCAAATTTTTTGTAGCACATCTGGTTTGATGAGCAGTTCTTCTTTACGTGTGCCAGAGCGATTTACATTGATTGCGGGGTAAGTGCGCTTCTCTGCCATGCGTCGGTCTAGATGAATTTCCATATTACCGGTACCCTTGAATTCCTCATAAATTACATCATCCATACGAGAGCCAGTATCTACAAGTGCAGTGGCAATTATAGTAAGTGAGCCACCCTCTTCTATATTACGCGCAGCACCAAAAAATCGCTTTGGACGCTGCAGAGCATTTGCATCTACACCACCTGTTAGGACTTTTCCAGAAGCTGGAACCACAGTGTTATAGGCGCGTGCTAAACGTGTGATCGAATCTAGTAGTATGACCACATCCTTCTTATGCTCCACTAGGCGCTTAGCCTTCTCAATTACCATATCAGCTACTTGTACATGACGCATTGCCGGCTCATCAAAAGTAGAAGAGATGACTTCACCTTTAACAGAACGAATCATTTCTGTTACTTCTTCAGGACGTTCATCTATCAGTAAAACCATTAGAGTTACATCAGGACAATTAGCAGCGATCGCATGTGCGATATGTTGCAACATAACGGTTTTGCCAGATTTTGGACTTGCCACCAATAAACCTCTTTGACCCATTCCAATAGGTGCAATGAGATCAATTATACGAGAGGTAACATTTTCTTCAGATTTAATATCGCGCTCAAGAAGCAAGCGTTTTGTAGGAAATAAGGCAGTAAGGTTTTCAAAAAGAATTTTATGTTTAGAGTTTTCGGGCGGCTCATTATTAACTTTATCTACTTTTACTAAAGCGAAGTATCGTTCACCGTCTTTTGGAGTGCGAATTTCGCCGTCTATTGAGTCTCCGGTATGTAAGTTAAAACGCCTAATTTGACTAGGAGAAACATAGATGTCATCTGGTCCGGCAAGGTACGAGGTGTCTGGTGAACGTAAAAACCCAAAACCATCTTGCAACACCTCCAACGTGCCCTCTCCGAAAATACTTTCTCCTTTCCGTGCCTGATTCTTAAGTAAAGCAAAAATTAAATCCTGTTTTCTAAGTCGATTGGCGCCATCAATTTGATTGGTAATTGCCATTTCAACAAGTTCGGTGACGTGTAAATTTTTTAGATCTGATAAATGCATAGAGGTGGGCTCGCAGGTAAGTGAAACGTAGGATGCAGAAATTTAAGAAACTATGATGAGGATAATATAGGGTAAGAAAGAAATTAGGATGAGTTTAAAGAAACTGGTATGGATCTTAAGAACGTGTCAATTTTTTAGAATAGTGGATTTAAATGTGACTGTCAATAAATGCGGTTAGTTGAGTTTTTGACATCCCGCCAACTTTGGTTGCCATAACATTACCATTTTTAAATAACATCAATGTGGGAATACCTCGAATGTTATACTTGAGGGGTGTGGCCTGATTTTCATCAACATTAAGCTTCGTTACTTTCAGACGTTTATCATACTCTTTGGCAATTTCATCCAGAATGGGGGCAATCATTTTGCATGGTCCGCACCATTCTGCCCAGTAGTCTACTAATACAGGCATAGCTATACTTGATTGCAATACCTCAGAATCGAATGTCGCGTCGGAAATAGGATGAATCTTTTCGTTCATGTGAGTTCTTTTGATATTCTGCTATTCAGAAGCATATGGGGAGAAACGTTTGTTTTTGCTTGGTTTGTATAATATACCCTAATTAACTTAGATAATAGACCCTATTGTGAAAAAAGTTATAGTTAGGTTATTTGACAATTATTGTATGCTATTAAAAAAGTACCTAGAGAACAGAAAGAGATACTATGTTATTCACATTTACAATATTATCTCTGATGATTCATCTTTGGTTGCTCGTCAGCTTAGTTTACTGTAGATAGTTGGATGATTATTCTCAAGGACAGGAAATGACTGATCAAGAATACCAAGTACAGCAAGATGTTAACCAGATTATTGAAGAGCGCCGTGCTAAATTGGTTGCACTTCGTCAACTTGGTAATGCTTTTCCGAATGATTTTCGTCGCGATAGCTTAGCATTAAATCTTCATCAAGAGTATACCGAGCATTCTAACGAAATGCTAGAAGCCGAACAAATCATTGTGAAAGTAGCTGGTCGTATGGTGCTAAAACGTGTGATGGGCAAAGCAAGTTTTGCGACCATTCAAGATATGAGCGGACATATTCAACTCTATATTACCAATGACCACACTGGTGAAGTTGTGCACACAGCATTTAAGCATCATGATTTAGGTGATATATTTGGTGCCCAAGGAATCCTCTTTAGAACTAAAACTGGGGAGCTTTCGGTGCGTGTTACCAACTTACGTTTACTTACGAAGTCTCTGCGACCCCTGCCAGAAAAATTTCACGGCTTGACAGATCAAGAGCAAAAATATCGTCAACGCTATCTCGATCTAATTACTAATGAGAATACCAGGAAAGTATTTTCTATGCGTTCTAAGATTATTCAATCTGTTCGTGATTTTCTTGTTACACGTGGTTATCTGGAAGTAGAAACACCGATGATGCACCCTATCCCAGGCGGTGCTGCAGCGCGCCCTTTTACTACACACCACAATGCATTGGATATGGATCTTTACTTACGCATTGCCCCAGAGCTTTATTTAAAACGTTTAGTGGTAAGTGGCATGGAAAAAGTTTTCGAGATTAATCGTAATTTCAGAAATGAGGGTATTTCGACTCGGCATAACCCTGAATTTACCATGTTAGAGTTTTATGAGGCTTATCAAGATCATTTGTATTTAATGGAACTCACTGAAACTATGTTACGGGAAGTTGCAACTAAAGTTTTAGGTACAACTAAGATAGTGTACCAAGGTTGTGAGATCGATTTCGCACAGAAATTTTCACGGTTAACTATCACTCAAGCTATTCAGAAATTTAATCCAAAATATACCGAGACACAGCTTCAAGACCACATATTTATGAGGAATGAACTAGAGTCCCTCAATATTACTCCGAGACCGGAAGAAGGAATTGGTGAATTACAACTCTTACTATTCGATACAAATACCGAGCACCTGCTGCTTCAACCTACTTTTATTATTGACTACCCGGCAGAAGTTTCTCCTCTTGCGCGACGTAATGATGCTAATCCTGAAATAACAGATCGTTTTGAGCTATATATTGCTGGACGTGAAATTGCTAATGGTTTTTCTGAGTTAAATGATCCAGAGGATCAGATAGAAAGATTCCTGAGGCAAGTTGATGCCAAGAAAGCAGGTAACGCTGAGGCTATGCACTATGACGCTGATTATATTCGTGCATTGGAGCACGGCCTCCCACCCACCGCCGGTGAAGGCATTGGCATAGATCGTTTAATCATGATCCTCACTGATAGCCCTAGTATTCGTGATGTAATTTTGTTCCCACAATTACGGGGCGAAGATTAAGGTACTGGAGGCATTAATCGCACTCAGTATAAATACAATCCCTAGCAGCTTAGTATGCTTGGTTATAAGACACCAGATTGCATATCACTCCTAAATCATTACAGCTCCAGATTAGCGGAATGACTTGTGCGGCATGTAGCGCTCATATTGAGAAACTATTAAATGAGCTCCCTAAGGTTACTGCTACTGTTAACTTAGCTACGGAAATAGCCCATGTTAATTTTATTCCTGGCGTAACAACGGCGAATGAACTAATTGCTATTGTATTGAGGGCTGGCTATCAAGCCATTGAAATTAATGAGAGAAGTCATTCTGAGGAAAAAATACGGAGACTAAATGCTTATCATGCGGACTTTCGTTTATTCTGGATTTCTGCGGCCTTAACTCTGCCATTAATGTTGCATATGGCCACAGTCTCTTTTTAGCGCAAATGTTGAGTGGTTGCCACACTGGGTACAGTGGCTATTAGCAACCCCAGTGCAGTTCTGGATTGGTAAGCGTTTTTTTATAAATGCATGGCATGGAGTCCACAGGGGGCGTGCCAATATGGATTTGCTCGTAATACTTGGTACTAGTGCGGCATATTTTTTTAGCGCTATCGTCACAATTCTTATGCTCAATCAACACGTTTATTTTGAGTCAAGTGCGACTATTATCACTCTAGTCTTATTGGGCAAATTAATGGAGACTCGTGCTAAAGGTAGAACTTATTCGGCTATTTATTTAACTAATTGGGTAGGTTAGATTCTATTGTCGTAACCGTGATCCTGGAACCATGCCACCGCATCCTTAATTGCTTCTTTTGCAGGCCGGTATTGATAGTCAAGTTCCCGCATGGCTTTTTCGCTAGAGAAAAACATCTTTTTTTCTGCCATACGGATACTATCCATTGTCACACGCGGTTCAATATTTATAACAGTTGCAATTCTTTCCATTAACCAAGCTACAGGGAAAAGAAATTTTGCAGGGATATTGACTCGCTTAATCTGTTTGTCAATAATCGCATCTATTGTCTGTAATATTTGTAATAGAGTCATATTCTCTCCACCAAGTATATAACGGCATCCTGACTTTCCGTGCATATATGCTAATAAATGACCATATGCAATGTCATCAACATGTGCAATATTCAAGCCAGTGTTCATATAAGCAGGCATTTTCCCACGTAGTGTATCAACCACGATTCTTCCTGTGGGAGTTGGTTTGATATCACAAGGCCCTATTGGAGTTGTTGGATTGACAATAACTAAGGGCAATTTATGCGCATCAGTGAGATTTTGTACCACCTGCTCTGCAAGAAATTTTGAACGCTTATAGTGACCCGTCATTGTCTCGAGACTAGATGAAGTTTCTTCATTAGCAGGAGTGCCATCATGATTTAATCCAAGGGTGGCCACGCTACTAGTGTATACAATACGTTTCATACCGGCCTCAGCAGCAGCTAATATTAACGTTTCTGTGCCTTTGACATTAATTTCGTACATAATCTCTGGATCTGGTACCCAAAGACGATAATCTGCGGCAACATGAAATAAATTGTCACAGTTAAGTACCGCACGCTTCAATGATGCAGAGTTACATAAATCACCGTCTAATATTTCAACGGGTAGCCCATTGAGGTTACGCCGGTTACTTCCAGGCCTCACCAGACATCGTACTTCGTGATCAGCAGCTAGTAAGCAGCGGACAACCGCTGAACCGACAAAACCATTTGCACCAGTAACGAGTGACTTCATATTTTTTACTTTCTATTTGACTATTCTATGAACACTTTGGAAATCGTACAAGGTAGTTAACCTTCTTCATAGAAATCCAGATTATTGAGTACAATTTTTCTCTAGTGCCTTCATTAATCTCTCATGGATGTTACCAAAATTACCATTACTCATTATTAAGACATGGTCATTAGGACAGAGAGTAGCAATAATAAGTAAAATTAATTGATCTAGATTGTTGTTAGTTACGGCTCTTGTACCGAGTGACTTTAATGCTTCCTGTACGTTCCAGCCTAGGTCGGCTGTGTAACAAAATATTAAGTCAGCCACCCCAAGACTTTCGGCTAAACTGTCTTTCCATGTGCCCATTCTCATGGTATTGGAACGAGGCTCAAATACAGCAATAATGCGAGCTTCTTTGATTCTGTGACGCAAACCTTCCAAAGTCTTTTGAATCGCCGTAGGGTGGTGGGCAAAATCATCGTATATCGTAATATTATTAATGATGCCTCGTATTTCCATACGACGTTTGACGTTTTTAAACTGTTCTAATGCTGTAATGCTTGTTTTAACTGGTATGCCAATGTGAATAGCTGCAGCTAAAGCAGACAGAGCATTCATACGATTGTGTTCCCCCATTAATTCCCATTGCAGAATTCCTTGAGATTTATCATTGAGGGTAATATTAATTCGATCGTCGTGTAAAATTTTAGCCTGCCAACCATCATTTACCCCTATTTTTTCTACTGGTGCCCAACATCCTTTAGCAAGAACTTGTTTTAGGTTCTCTTCTTGATAATTTGAAACTATCAAACCGTTGCTTGGAATTAACCGAATAAGATGATGAAATTGCTGCATGATAGCTGCAAGATCGCAGAAGATATCAGAGTGATCAAACTCCAGATTATTAAGAATTACTGTTTTTGGGCGGTAATGGACAAATTTAGAGCGTTTGTCAAAAAAAGCGGTATCGTACTCATCGGCCTCGATAACAAAGAATGGGGACTCGTTGCCAAGTCTGGCTGATATACCGAAGTTCTCAGGTATACCGCCAATCAGGAATCCTGGTTTTATTCCCACATACTCTAATATCCACAGCAACATTGAACTGGTCGTGGTTTTGCCATGAGTTCCAGCGACTGCTAGCACCCATTTATTTTTCAATACATTCTCATAAAGCCATTGAGGACCAGAAGTATAAGGCAAGTTATGATTAAGGATTTCTTCCATTAAGGGATTGCCACGCGTAACCACGTTGCCAATTACGAAAATATCTGGATTGAGTTCAATTTGCTCTGGAGAAAATCCCTCAATCAACTCAATATTCTGAGATTTAAGTTGGGTGCTCATCGGAGGATAAGCGCCAACGTCACATCCGGTAACTTTGTGTCCGGCCTCACGTGCAATAGCAGCGATTCCACCCATAAACGTACCACAGATGCCAAGAATATGAATATGCAAAGAATCTAACCCCTAGGCGTGAGATGAACCATTTTTAGTTTCACATCTAACAGAAAGCTTTTTGTTCTGAATACGAACACTAGGTTTTAAACTGCTATACATGAGACAACGAGCCCCTATAGAGTACCAAGAAAAAACATAATTCTTGATGCAAGAGTGTGCGTGGAGTTAGCACAATTTGAGACATTTTAATCACACTAGACAAAATAGATAAGATGCGGGAACGGCGAATATCTTAGAACTAGAGTTGGGTTATTATACTATAAATTATTAATTATTCATTATGAGAAACCATGACAAGTTTGGCAATGGGCTACCCCATATTTCAATTTTTTAATACGAGTTACACGTATGAGTATGAAAAAATAAAAACTATTTTTTATTAATAATCATTAATTTAAGAAAATGGGTTACATAATTTTTTTCTATTAATTGTAATGCGCTAAGTTCTTATCACTGATACATACATAGCAATTACTTCTACGTTTTTTTGTTACACTTGTAGCCTGTTCTTTAATGGATCGCAATCAAGTGAGCTGAATGACATACTCGGCACATGCGCCTTTTTGTGAATCAACTACGGGAATACATGTTGCTACACTTCAGCGTCGGTAATTTAATATTCACAAAATTGGAGATATCGACCCAGCTACGGGTGGGTATTTTTTTTGTATCGAATATCTTAAGAATTAAATTACAAGCCATTGATTCTATTTATTGGATCGCTTTTCTCTTCTTCATTTCATTCAACACATTAGCCGATTATGAAATTAAGCATGTGCAACAAAATAATGTAGAGGGATCTGAGGCTACGAGTGAGACAGAGTTACGTAGCAGCAAACCAGTAATCTTTACTAGGGCATCAGCACCGACATTGATGCAGGAATCTGAGGCTATGAATGAAACAGAGCTGCGTAGCAATGAACCAATAGTCTTTGCTAATAAGTCGGCGATGACATTAAAAATTGAACGCGGACAAATTATAAAGACAGCTGATGATGAAAATAAGCATGAGAGAGAAGCCGAAACTAAGGAGGGAGAAAATTTACGTAGCGGTCATCAAATGGCTTTTAACAGGCCATTGCTGCCAATCTTGAAAGTTGAGAATGAATCTGGATTGCTGATTACAAAAATAGAGGAGAGTAAGAAACCCATATTTATGGAAGCAGAGTTATTACAGGGTCACAATGAAAGGGAGATTGAGGGCATAGGTCGCGCAGAGATGCGTAGCGGCGATTATATTATTACAGCAGAGAAAATGAAATATTTTCAAAATACTGATGATGCAGAAGTCGAGGGTGATGTGCGCATAGAACAGAACGGAGACGTTCTAGAAGGTTCAAGACTTAAGTTAAACATGGAAAGTAAAATTGGACGAATGGATAAACCTCGTTATCATTTAAAAGATGATACTAGTCATGGTAGCGCTGATACAGTGTTACTTGAAGGGGAGGGAAGATACCGGTTCAGCAAGGGCAGCTACACTACCTGTCCAGAAGGAAATGAAGAATGGGCTATTAAAGCAGAAGACCTTAAAATGAATAATAATGTGAAAGAGGGTTCTGGCCGCGGGGCCAAATTAATGTTTGGGGATGTACCAGTATTTTATACACCTTGGCTTAATTTCTCATATAGTGGGGAGCGGAAATCTGGCTTTTTAGCCCCCACTTACAGCACTAACGTTAAGACTGGTCTCGATCTATTTGTTCCATTTTATTGGAACATTGCGCCTAATATAGATGCAACATTCGCCTTACGAGGGATGTCTAGACGTGGGGTCATGTCAAGCAATGAATTTCGTTATATGACAAAAGACATGAGAGGTCTTTTGTTATTCGACTATCTGCCGAACGATATTGAGACTCATAATCCTCGTTCCCGTATACAGTTTACACATAATCAGCAATTGGGAAAGGGTTGGAGCACAAATTTTGATTTTAACAGAGTTTCCGATAACGCCTATTTTCGTGAACTTGGTAATGGTCTTTATTCTACTTCTAATACCAACTTATTGCAGATGGTCAGTGTGGCATACAATAGTTCATTGGGCCCAGATGGTTCCGTGGCTTTTCGCGCTACGGCACAACAATTTCAAACCCTACAAGATCCCGTTATCAAAATTGTGGAGCCTTACAAGCGTCTTCCTTCGGTTACTTTGAGCGCAAATCAGTACAACGTATTGGGGGCAGATCTTAATTTCAAAGGAAGTTGGGATAATTATTCTCATGATACCCTGGTAGGGGGAAATCGCATGATGCTTGCCCCTAGCATGAGCATTCCTTTGCAGAACAAATTTGGCTACTTCACCCCAAAGATTGGCATAAACTATACGAGTTATAGTTTACAAAATCAGGGGTCTGCATCAGACAAGAATCCAACCCGTACCCTTCCAACTTTTAGTCTAGATAGTGGCACTACTTTTGACCGAGAGATAACGATAATGGGAAGTAAATTTACGCAGACCATTGAGCCAAGGGCATACTACACTTATACCCCATTCCGTGATCAACACTTATTACCAAATTTTGATTCTGGGGAAATGGATTTTAGTTTCGCTAGACTCTTTACTGAGAATCGTTTTAGCGGGAATGACCGCATTAATGATGCGAATCGGGCTACTGCAGCATTAACATCGCGCTTCATTGATTCAGCTACTGGTAAAGAGCGATTCCGTATTTCCATCGGTCAGCTGGCAAACTTTAGTGAGAACAGGACAGTTCTAACGTCGGCACAAGGTGGCAGTAGTAGAAAACCAGATCTTATTGCTGGGTTTGGGGGACAAATTACACCAGTTCTTGCGATTGATGCGAGCGCTCAAATTGATCAGAGTAAGATGCGCGCCGAAATAGTTCGTACGAGCATTAGTTATCGTCCAGAGATTGGCAAGGTGCTTAATCTTGGTTTCCGCGTCACTCGAGAGGTGATACGACAAGTTGATATTTCCGGACAATGGCCTTTATCAGAAAGATGGCATGGCGTGGGACGTCTCAATTACTCATTAATGGACAGTAAGATTCTAGAGGGGCTATTAGGACTTGAATACAATGCCTGTTGTTGGTCAGCACGTCTTGTATTCCAACGTGTTACTACTGCAACTCAAACAGCCATGACGGCAGCTTTTTTGCAAGTTGAGCTAAATGGGATATTACAAGCCGGTTCCGATCCGTTACAAGTCATGCAACGGAGCGTTCCTGGATATACCAGGATGAGTGGTAATCCAGATAGTCAGCAGGAAGAATTACGAGGCAATAATATTTTGGGTTTATCAAGGTAGCCTAAATTGAGCATAACTTTTATTAAGTTTAAATTTTTAATCTCGACTTAAATGAATAAAAAATACTTACCTTGCTTGTTAGCCCTGTTTGCTATGTTAGTAACTGGTTTTTCTGACGCGCAGAAAACCACTAAGACGGTAGATTTCATCATTGCAATTGTGAATGATAGTGTAATCACACGTCATGAGCTCAATGAAATTCTTCAGATAACTCTCGCTCAACTGAAAAAAAATGAAATCAAATTCCCGCCGATGGATGTACTGGAAAAGCAACTTCTGGAACGTACAATTACTACACGAATACAGTTGCAGCTTGCAAAAGAAATTGGTGTGACAGTCAGTGATAACGATTTAGAGCAAACCTTGGATAGGATTGCCAAGGGAAATAATATGTCTAGAGGGGAGTTCTTCACTGTACTTGAGAAAAGCGGAATAAAATTGACCAAATTCCGCAGTGAAATCCGTAGTGAAATGATTCTATCGCGCTTAAAAGATCGCGAGGTGCTTAGAGGAATAAGTATTACTGAGGAAGAAATAAATGATTTCTTAAGGACTCAAGAAAATTTTTCCAGAGATGCTGAGGAATATCAGACTGCCCATATCATGATACGAATTACAGAAGAGGCGGATGCATCTACAGTTGAGAGTAGACATCAGCGTGCAAAAGCTGCTCTAGTCAAATTAAAGAATGGCGCTCAATTCTCACAAGTAGCCGCTGAATTTTCTGATGCAGCTGATGCCATGGAAGGAGGCGTGCTTGATTGGAAACCGATTACTCAATTTCCGATAAAATTTGCTAGCGAATTAAAACTGATTAAATCAGGTGAATTAACACCGATAATGCGCAGCCCAAGTGGCTTTCATATTATTCAATTGATTGAACGACGTGGGAAGAATAAAGCTAGTGTATTAATAGATCAGACTCAGGCCCGTCATATTCTTATTAAAGTCGGTGAGAAAACATCGGAGAGCGATGCTCAACAACGTATAATTGATCTTAAAGAACGTTTAACACTGGGTGCTGATTTTTCAGAATTAGCAAAATTGTCTTCTGAAGATACTAGTTCATCGGCAGGGGGAGATTTAGGCTGGATTTCCCCCGGTGACACAGTTCCCGAGTTTGAAAATGCTATGAATCTGCTCCAAATCGGGAAAGTGAGTGATCCGGTGCGATCTACTTTTGGCTGGCATTTAATTCAAGTGAGAGAGCGCCGTACTAAGGATACAAGTGATCAGCGAGAGCGTCAGGAGGCGCGCAAGATACTGAATCAACGTAAAGGTGACGAAGCTTTCCAAGAATGGTTGCAACAGTTGCGTGATCGTGCTCATATTGAATATCTGGCCGAAGAAAAATAAACCTTACTTATCGTAGGATTGAATGGCATTAAATTTAATTAATCCAACTCTCGTTATTACTGCGGGTGAGCCAGCAGGAATTGGTCCAGACTTGTGTGTACAGATCGCACAATTAAATCTTCCATGTCAATTGGTTGTTATTGCAGATAGTCAAATGTTACGAGACCGCGCCAAATTGATAAATCTCCCCCTGAAGTTGCTAGATTATGATCCATCCAGCAAAGCTAGACGCTATACCAGTAGTTTTCAGGTGCTTCATGTACCGTTAAATAAACCCGCTATTCCCGGTAAACCTGATTTAGACAATGCTCATTATGTGCTAAAAACTTTGAATCGCGCTGTTGAGGGTTGTAGTAACAATGAATTTGATGCAATGATAACTGCCCCAATACATAAGGGTGTGATTAATGACGCCGGTATTATTTTTACTGGTCATACGGAGTATTTGGCTCAACTGACAGGTAATCAGGTAGTAATGATGTTAGTGGGCGGCGGCATGCGCGTGACGCTTGCTACCACCCATTTGCCGCTTAAAGATGTGGCTGCAGCTATTACCCGTGACAAATTAGAACAGAAATTGCGCATTATCCATTACGATCTAATGACGCGTTTTAGGATCACCAAGCCGCTTATTATGGTCGCAGGATTAAATCCGCATGCGGGTGAATGTGGCCATATTGGCAGAGAAGAAATAGACGTTATTATCCCAGTATTGGATAAATTACGTACCGAGGGTATGAGTTTAATTGGTCCGCTACCGGCCGATACTTTATTCAGCACATCTCGTCAGATAAATCCAGATTGTATTCTTGCCATGTACCATGATCAGGGATTACCGATAATAAAATACGCCAGCTTTGGTAATGGTGTAAACGTTACATTGGGACTACCTATTATTCGCACCTCGGTAGATCATGGCACTGCATTAGATATTGCTGCAACCGGACGGACGGATCCAGGTAGCCTGTTGGCAGCCATTGACATGGCCATAATGTTAGCTAGAAATAAGGCTTCTCTTGGCTTGTAAAAAATGATATTAGATTTCATGTGATTTAATAGTTTTTAGAGTTATGCGCCATATCCCTCGTAAACGTTTTAGTCAAAATTTTCTTGTCGATCCTCAGGTCGTAGCAGAAATTATTCTTGCTATTCATCCAGTTAAGGATGATTTATTGATTGAGATTGGACCAGGTTTGGGCGCCTTGACGCAACCATTATTACAACTACTTCATCATCTGCATGCAGTAGAAATTGATCGTGATATTGTCGAACGTCTGCGCAAAGAATTTTCTGCAGAGAGATTGACAGTGCATTCGGCTGATGCCATGAAATTTAATTTCTTTTCTTTTGGGCGCAATCTGCGAGTGATAGGTAATTTACCTTATAATATTTCCACGCCCATTCTTTTCTATTTAAGTAAGTTTTTAGAGAATATTATTGATATGCATTTTATGCTTCAAAAAGAAGTAGTGGAGCGTATGGTAGCCGTACCATCTACCTCAAACTACGGAAGACTCTCAGTGATGTTACAGTCTCGTTTTAAAATGGAACAACTGTTTATCGTTCCACCAGAGGCTTTCTACCCGAGTCCGAAAATTGAATCTGCTTTTGTCCGCATGATTCCACTCCAGGAGTCAGTCATTGAAGTAGATAAGGAAGAATTATTTGCTCTTGTTGTTGCTGCCGCGTTCTCACATCGACGCAAGACATTAAGAAATACATTACAGAATTATATTAAGCTAGAAGATTTTATTTTACTGGGAATAGATCCAAAATTGCGGGCTGAAAATTTGTCACCTAAACAATTTGCGGAGATTACATATTATTTATTGAGGAAATGGGACGGTCGTAACATTGAAAATTGAACAGTCATTTTTATGAGCGATCAAGTGCACTAGTCTGGCTTATGTATTAATGATCGTGTCAGTTTGACAGTGCGGAGTGCTATTGGTGCGCGCTGTTTATGTACTATATTTGTATTGGTAACGGTAATCATATCTAACTTATCGCCTTCACCGTAGCATCCTTATCCTTACACTGCTTAACTTGTTCAGATAGAGAGTGCCTTCATTGAAATAGACCTGTTTTTCGCATATAATCAGTCTACTTAGTTAGACAAAATAGACTGATTTTATCTTGCTTTCCGCATCTAGTTGGTACTCAAGGAGTTTCTCGTGTTACAACGCCTGCCCGCTGCCCTAATGCTCGCTGACGGTACCATTTTTCGTGGTACATCAATTGGGGCGGAAGGTATTAGTACTGGCGAAATGGTCTTCAATACCGCCATGACTGGTTATCAGGAAATAATTACTGACCCATCCTATTGTCGACAGATTATTACGTTGACTTATCCCCATATTGGCAATACTGGCGTCAATTTAGAGGATGTCGAATCAGGCAGCGAGAATAGAATTCATGCCGCTGGTTTAGTGATCCGTGATTTACCCATAATTTCAAGTAATTGGCGGAAAACGCAGACCTTGTCAGAGTACCTTAGAGAAAAAAATGTCGTTGGAATTGCAGATATTGATACACGTAAACTAACGCGTATTCTGCGTGAAAATGGCGCACAAGCTGGTTGTCTTATGACGGGGAAAATTGATGAAGTGGAAGCGCTAAAGTATGCTAGGGAATTTCCTGGCCTTGTTGGAATGGATCTCGCCAAAGTAGTGAGTTGTGATCAGACTTATATGTGGAATTTGAGTGAGAAAATGTTAGGACGTAATGATCAAGCACACGCAAATCCCTTCTTTCACATTGTTGCACTTGATTTTGGAATTAAACGTAGCATTCTTGATAAGTTTGTACAGCGTAGATGCAAGGTTACGGTGACCCCAGCTCAAACAGGGGTCAATGAAATAATTTCATTTAAACCAGATGGCATATTTCTTTCCAATGGACCAGGAGATCCGGAATCTTGTGACTATGCGATTGCTACAGTCAGAGCGCTGCTCGAACATAGGATACCAATTTTTGGCATCTGCCTGGGACATCAGTTGCTCGGATTAGCGAGTGGTGCTAGAACCGTTAAAATGAAGTTTGGCCACCATGGCGCTAATCATCCAGTTCAAGATTTAGATAGTAGACGAGTCATGATTTCTAGTCAGAATCATGGTTTCATGGTGGATGCTGACACATTACCAGAGAATGCACGTGTTACACACGTGTCGTTGTTTGACGGTAGCCTACAAGGATTTGAATTGACTGATCGTTTAGCGTTTTGCTTTCAAGGGCATCCTGAAGCAAGTCCGGGGCCGCATGATATGGATTATTTATTCGATCGGTTTGTTAATAGGATTAAGGAATCCAAAATTAACTCAGATCCACTTGAGAGAGTTGGGAATAAATATGCCTAAACGAACCGACATAAAATCGATACTTATTATTGGCGCTGGACCCATTGTAATCGGTCAAGCATGTGAGTTTGATTATTCTGGGACACAAGCCTGTAAAGCTTTGCGAGAAGAGAATTATCGCGTTATTTTAGTGAACTCTAATCCAGCAACGATTATGACTGATCCTGAAATGGCCGATGCTATTTATATTGAACCAATTACGTGGCAGATGGTGGAGAAGATAATCGCTCTTGAGCTTCCGGACGCTATTCTACCGACTATGGGGGGGCAGACAGCATTAAATTGCGCTCTAGACTTAGCTAAACATGGTGTGTTGGAAAGATATGGCGTGGAATTAATTGGCGCATCACGTGAAGCCATTGATAAAGCGGAGGATCGCGAGAAATTTAAACAAGCCATGACTAGAATTGGTTTAGAATCTGCCCGCTCAACTATAGCTCATAGCTTGGAAGAGGCGTTACAAGTTCAGGCAATGGTGGGTTACCCAGCTATTATTCGCCCATCTTTTACTATGGGCGGTAGTGGCGGCGGCATTGCTTACAACCGTGAAGAATTTGTTAGTATTTGTGAGCACGGACTGGAAATTTCTCCTACTAATGAACTATTGATCGAGGAATCACTTATTGGTTGGAAAGAGTTTGAAATGGAAGTGGTGCGTGACAGACTAGATAACTGCATTATTGTCTGCGCTATTGAAAATATTGACCCAATGGGTATCCATACTGGGGACTCCATAACAGTCGCTCCAACACAGACGCTGACTGATAAAGAATATCAAATCATGCGTAATGCATCGATTGCGGTATTGCGCGAAATCGGTGTTGAAACTGGTGGTTCTAATGTGCAGTTTGCAATTAATCCACAAGATGGTCGTATGCTAATAATTGAAATGAATCCGCGGGTATCACGTTCTTCTGCCTTAGCATCAAAAGCAACTGGCTTTCCTATAGCCAAGGTAGCGTCTAAACTTGCGATAGGCTATACGTTAGATGAACTTAGAAATGATATTACCAGTGGTGTAACACCGATTTCTTTCGAGCCGACAATAGATTATGTTGTGACCAAGATACCACGTTTTGCTTTTGAGAAATTCCCTCAGGCTAATGATCGCCTTACTACACAAATGAAATCAGTAGGGGAGGTTATGGCAATTGGAAGAACCTTCCAAGAGTCTTTCCAGAAGGCCCTTCGGGGATTAGAGACAGGTGTTGATGGTTTGGATGAAAAAACGACTGATATTGAAATTATCAAAAAAGAACTGAGCGATCCTGGGCCAGAACGGATTTGGTATATAGCCGATGCATTTCGTTGTGGAATTAAACTTAATGAGATTCATGATCTTACACACATTGACCCTTGGTTTTTAGGGCAAATAGAAGATTTAGTTAAACAGGAGGAAACGCTTTCTGGTGAATGTATTGATACGCTTAATTTAAACAGTTTATTTAAATTAAAACGTAGTGGTTTCTCTGATCGGCGATTAGCAAAGCTACTGAATACAGGACAGACTGCAGTGCGAACCAGACGACATCAGTTTAATTTACATCCAGTTTATAAGCGTGTGGATACATGTGCGGCCGAGTTTGTTACCCGCACTGCTTATATGTATTCTACTTACGAGGAGGAGTGCGAAGCACTACCTACTAATAGGAAAAAAATTATGGTGTTGGGCGGGGGGCCTAATCGTATCGGACAAGGTATTGAATTTGATTATTGTTGTGTTCACGCAGCCATAGCCTTACGTGAAAGTGGTTTTGAAACCATCATGGTTAATTGTAATCCAGAGACAGTTTCAACTGATTATGATACCTCAGATCGACTTTATTTCGAGCCTTTAACTTTAGAGGACGTACTTGAGATTGTTGCAATAGAAAAACCTCTTGGCATAATAGTACAATATGGTGGACAGACGCCACTGAAACTTGCTCGTGATCTTGAGAAAAATGGGGCACCAATTATCGGCACCAGTCCAGACATGATTGATTGTGCTGAGAATCGTGAGCGTTTCCAGAAAATGTTGCATCAGCTTGGTCTAAAACAACCGGTTAATCGTACTGCGCGGGATCCTTTATTAGCATTGATCGCTGCCGATGAAATTGGTTATCCATTAGTGGTTCGGCCTAGTTATGTTCTGGGCGGGCGGGCCATGGAAATTGTTCATGAGAAGCGCGATTTGGAGCGCTATATGCGAGAGGCCGTGAAAATTTCTCACGATTCTCCTGTGCTGTTGGATCGTTTTTTGAATGATGCTACTGAAGTAGATGTAGATGCAATCTGTGATGGTGTATCCGTAGTAATTGGCGGCATTATGGAACACATTGAGCAAGCTGGGGTACATTCAGGTGATTCTGCGTGCTCGTTACCGTCTTTTAGTTTGTCACGCGCTATAAAAAATGAGTTAATTCGACAGACTAAAGCAATGGCGCAGGCTCTCCATGTGGTGGGATTAATGAATGTACAATTTGCTATTAAAGATGAGATTATATATGTGTTAGAAGTTAATCCTAGGGCATCTCGTACCGTTCCATTTGTATCTAAAGCTACTGGATTGCAACTAGCAAAAGTTGCCGCACGTTGTATGGTTGGAGTAACTCTCGCCTCTCAGAACGTGATCGAAGAAATAATTCCTCCTTATTATTCAATTAAGGAGGCTGTTTTCCCATTTATCAAATTTCCTGGTGTGGACACCATACTTGGACCGGAGATGAAATCTACTGGCGAAGTAATGGGAGTAGGAGATACTTTTGCCGAAGCTTTTGTTAAATCACAATTAGCTGCTGGAGTGAAATTACCTACCACTGGTAATATTTTTATTAGTGTAAGGCATTCAGATAAACTGAGCATAGTAGAAATTGCTCGTAATCTTGTAGAATTGCAGTTTACTCTCTATGCTACTCGAGGCACTGCAGCAGCATTGACTGCAGCTGGGTTAGCGGTAATTACAGTGAATAAAGTAACGGAAGGGCGCCCGCACATTGTGGATATGATCAAAAATAACGAGATTAATTTAATTATCAACACTGTAGAAGATAAGCGCAGTGCGATTCAAGATTCTTATTCAATACGCCATGCTGCGTTACAATCACGAGTGACTTATTACACTACGTTGGCAGGTGCTCGTGCTGCTTGTATTGGCATGGTTGGTATGCGGGAGTTACGAGCTTATGACTTACAAGAACTGCACACGCGATTAAATTAGACTGGACACGATGCTGGTGTTTCTGTTTCTTGTCACTATCTTTCTGATAGCAATTCCGCTAGAGAAGATCTTACTAAGAATGTTAGAAATACTCGGCTAAAGATTAAAACATAATCATGACGGAGAGATGAATTATGGGTAAGACCCCATTAACAGTGATTGGTGCAGAAAAATTACGTTCAGAGTTGCGCGAATTGAAAACCTTGCGGCGCCCTGCTGTGATCGCGGCTATTGCAGAAGCTCGCTCTCACGGAGATTTGTCTGAGAATGCTGAGTACGATGCGGCTAAGGAGCAACAGGGTTTTATAGAGGGGCGAATTGCCGAATTAGAAAATAAACTTTCTAATTCACAGATTATTGACCCATTACTACTTAATGCTGATGGTGCGTGCGTCTTCGGTGCAACTATTGATCTTGAAGATGTGATTAGCGGTACAGTATTTACTTATCAGATTGTTGGCGATGATGAAGCCGATATCAAACAAGGAAAAATCTCCATTAGTTCCCCTGTTTCTCGAGCTTTGATAGGTAAAAAATCTGGCGATGTGGCAGAAGTTGTCGCCCCAAAAGGATTAATGGAATATGTTATTCTTGATGTGAGGTATATCTAGACACCCTGTATACAGGGCTATAATAAAGGTCTAAGATTGAAAACTACGCTTAGTTCGGCGCAATTCTCTTTTTTTGAAAAATTTATTTTTAGCAAGATTTTTTGTTTCCTCAGGCTTCGGACGGTAGATTATAAGGATTTTACCAACGTGTTGTATCGGAGCAGCCATAAGGCTCTCACAAATCTCTGTAAACAATACCTCTCTGGTTCCTCGATCATCAATAAGCACCCTAATTTTAATTAGCTCGTGATTTCTAAGTCTTTGATCCAATTCTTTAATGATGTTCTCTGACAGACCTTTTTTGCTTACTATTACAGTTGGATTGATAGTATGGGCAAGCGATCTGAGAGAGAGACGATGAGCAAGAGTGATTTCTAACATAATTTTTCAAATTTTTTATTGTACGTGATGAAACGTGCTAAGACTAGTAAAGCTTGGATGAAAGAACACGTGAATGATTTTTTCGTCAAACAAGCGAAAAAAGAAGGTTATCGTTCACGCGCCGCGTATAAGTTAATTGAGATTGATAGACGAGATCATTTATTTAAACCTGGTATAACTATGGTGGATTTAGGTGCTGCACCTGGTAGTTGGTCGCAAATAGCGGCAAATAAAGTAGGTCCCAACGGTATAATAATCTCGCTAGATATACTGGAGATGTCAGCGCTCCCCGGAGTTACGTTTATTCGTGGTGATTTTAGAGATGAAACCGTTCTAGCTGAATTAAGAAAAAATCTAGGTAATCGTCTAATTGATCTTGTAATTTCCGATATGTCACCCAATATAACCGGTATAGAAATAAGTGATCAAGCGCGTAGCATCTATTTAGCTGAATTAGCATTGCAATTCTCCATAGAGCAATTGAACTTTGGTGGTAATTTTCTTGTCAAGGTTTTTCAGGGTTCAGGTTTTGAAGCTTTTCTAAAAGTGATGAGAATTACTTTTAAAAAAGTTTTGATACGCAAACCAGAGGCCTCTCGTGATCGTAGCAGTGAGTTGTATGTACTAGGACTAGGAAAAAAAATTTAAATATCTTCATTGCCATTAAATGCGACCACGTAGTTTGTGGAATAGATTTTTAACAAATTGGAATAGGCATGCGATCACCTTGTTATTGTTATATATTGAAGAATTAGTTTAAAATAAGAAATTAGGTATTTTTGATGGTATCTACAAAGGAGTTGTTTTGAATATTCTCATTAAGAATGTAGTTATTTGGTTAGTGGTTGCACTGGTAATTATGACCGTCTTTAACCAGTTTAGTACGCGCCAAGCAACGCAAGCGCCGATGGAATACTCTCAATTTATCGATGAAGTGAAGCAGGGCAAAATAGCCAAGGTGGTTATCGAGGGGCGTACATTAAAAGGCACCAAGTCTGATGGTAGGCGTTTTACTACATATACGCCTTCAGACCCTTGGCTTGTCAGTGATTTACTTAAAGCCGGTGTCGTTATTGACGCGAAACCAGAGGAAGAGCCATCCCTACTCATGAATATTTTTGTTTCATGGTTCCCAATGTTATTACTAATTGGCGTGTGGATCTTTTTTATGCGTCAAATGCAGGGTGGTGGTCGTGGTGGCGGAGCTTTCTCATTCGGTAAAAGTAAAGCACGTATGCTGGACGAGTCTGCTAATCAGGTGACATTTGCTGATGTGGCCGGCTGTGAAGAAGCAAAAGAGGAGGTATCAGAGCTAGTCGAATTTTTACGCGACCCTAGCAAATTTCAGAAATTAGGCGGTCGGATTCCACGTGGAGTACTAATGGTGGGTAATCCTGGCACCGGAAAAACCCTGTTAGCTCGGGCCATCGCAGGCGAAGCTAAGGTGCCATTTTTTAGTATTTCTGGTTCTGATTTCGTGGAAATGTTTGTTGGTGTAGGGGCGGCAAGAGTGCGAGATATGTTTGAACAAGCTAAGAAGCAGGCACCCTGCATTATTTTTATAGATGAGATTGATGCAGTTGGCCGGCAACGTGGAGCTGGTTTGGGTGGCGGTAATGATGAACGAGAACAAACACTTAATCAGCTACTGGTAGAAATGGATGGTTTTGAAGGAGCATCTGGCGTAATTGTAATTGCGGCCACTAATCGTCCTGATGTACTTGATCCGGCATTATTGCGCCCTGGTCGCTTTGATCGACAGGTAACAGTCCCATTGCCTGATATACGTGGACGTGAGCAGATTTTACATGTGCATATGCGAAAAGTACCACTCTCTCCTGATGTACGTGCAGATATTATCGCACGTGGCACACCAGGCATGTCTGGCGCTGATCTTGCTAATTTAGTGAATGAAGCGGCACTATTTGCTGCGCGTCATAATAAAAGACTTGTAGATATGGAAGATTTCGAGCGTGCTAAAGACAAGATTTTTATGGGTGCAGAACGACGTTCAATGGTAATGCCAGAGCGTGAGCGACGTAATACCGCCTACCATGAATCTGGTCACGCCGTAGTAGCTCAACTTCTCCCTAGAACTGATCCAGTACATAAAGTTACGATTATTCCACGAGGGCGTGCATTAGGTGTAACTATGCAATTACCTGTGGAAGATCGTTTTAGTATGGATCGCGAGGAAATTTTACAGAATATTTCTGTACTGTTCGGCGGTCGAATTGCTGAGGAAGTATTTATGAAGCAGATGACCACTGGTGCATCTAATGATTTCGAGCGCGCTACTGAAATGGCTCGGCGCATGGTTACCCAATGGGGCATGTCTGATTCTCTTGGCCCAATGGTGTATGGAGAGAATGAGGGGGAAGTATTTCTTGGTCGTTCTGTAACCACTCATAAGAATGTGAGCGAAGCCACTATGCAAAAAGTGGATATAGAAATTCGGCGTATTATTGACGTACAGTACGCTTTAGCACGTACATTAATTGAAGAGAACCGTGATAAAATTGAAGCCATGACTAAGGCTCTACTGGAATGGGAGACCATAGATTCCGATCAGATTGGTGATATTATGGAAGGACGGTCTCCACGTCCACCGAAACTGTCACAGGTGGCACAAAATTTACCAAAAGATAATACACCGCCCTCAACTTCTTCGCCAATAACGGCAGAAACAACACCAGTACAATAATTTAAAGCGGCACTGTTAAGTCTTAAGTAGAATTGTCGATAGAACGCTGTGAAGTAACAGTGTTAAATTGGCAATTTCTTTAGATTAGTATTCCTTAGAGATGTTTTAAGTTCTTTCATTGCAGAAAATTTATAATCTTCTTGACCGTAATAATTCCCTGGTTATGGGGATTATTAATGTAACACCAGACTCTTTCTTCGATGGCGGTTTGTATGCCTCTACTGAAAGCGCCATCCGTCATGCTATACAATTAATTAAAGAAGGCGCGGACATACTTGATATCGGAGGAGAGTCTACTCGTCCCGGTAGTGTTGCGATATCCACAGAAGAAGAGTTATGTCGAGTTCTTCCTGTGGTGAGGGGCTTAGTTAGAATGGGCATACCAATTTCTGTAGATACCTCTAAACCAGAGGTAATGCATTCAGTAATAGAAGCTGGTGCGGTTATGATTAACGACATTAATGCCTTACAAGAGCCGGGAGCGCTTGAGGTGATTTCGGTAAGCGGTGCGGTGGTGTGTTTAATGCATAAACAAGGCGATCCTCACAATATGCAGATAAATCCCCGGTATAATAACGTGATAACAGAGGTCACTTCTTTCCTACGAAGACGTTTAGAAGTGGCGAGAATTGCGGGGATTCGACATGAGCAACTAGTTATAGACCCTGGTTTTGGTTTTGGTAAGAGATTAGAGCATAATCTTGAATTATTGCGCTGTTTGGATAGTTTTTTGAGTATGGGCGTACCGATGTTGGTTGGTTTATCACATAAATCTATGTTACAGGAAATTACTGAAAATAAGATAGACAATCGAATTCATGCGAGTGTCGCGGCAGCATTGTTAGCTGCGATGAAAGGCGCTAAAATTTTACGCGTACATGATGTAAAAGCAACTAAAGATGCTCTGGCAGTTTACAATAGTATAAATACCAGTTCAAAGAAAAGATAATAGAAGTTATGAGTAATGTTTTCCGCTACTAATTATCCATAAATTACCACATTGATTAAAAAATATTTTGGTACCGATGGCATACGTGGACGAGTTGGAAGTTTTCCAATTACGCCTGAATTTATTATGCGTCTCGGTTACTCTGCTGGCAAGGTACTGATTTCAATTAACAAATACCAAGAAAGAAATAAACGCCATACAGTATTAATCGGTAAGGATACGCGCATCTCCGGTTATATGCTCGAATCTGCTTTGGAAGCAGGGTTATCTGCAGCTGGAATTGATGTGCTTCTAACTGGTCCCATCCCAACCCCGGCAGTTGCTTACTTAACCCGCGCATTACGTTTACAAGCCGGGATTGTAATTTCTGCGTCACATAACTCGTTTGAAGATAATGGTATTAAATTTTTTTCTGCCGATGGCAGGAAACTGTCTGATGAAGCTGAACTTAGTATAGAAAATGGATTGAGTTCACCCATCAACCTGGTATCCCCAGCGGAACTTGGGAAAGCAAAACGTTTAAATGACGCACCCGGACGTTACATAGAATTTTGTAAAAGTACTTTCCCTTCTTATCTTGATTTACGGGGCCTGCGAATTGTTCTTGATTGTGCTCATGGCGCAACATACCACCTTGCTGGATTGATTTTTCATGAATTAGGGGCGGATGTAATTATTATCGGAGCGGAACCTGATGGTCTAAATATCAATTCCAAATGTGGCGTAATGCATGTCTCAACATTGCAGAAGGCTGTTAAGCAGCATCAAGCCGATATCGGCATTGCATTGGATGGCGATGGAGATCGTATAGTTATGTCTGATAAAACAGGGAGACTCTACGATGGAGATCAGCTGATCTACATCATAGCTAAACATCGTCAAGAGAGACATCTGCTGAGAGGCGGAGTGATTGGTACATTAATGACCAATTTTGCCATAGAGCAGAGTTTTAAGAAATTAAATATTTTATTTGCCCGTGCTCAAGTTGGCGATCGTCATATTTTGGAGTTATTGTTACAAAATGATTGGGAGTTGGGAGGAGAGAGTTCAGGCCATATCATTTGTAGGGATAAACATACTACTGGTGATGGAATAATAGCTGCGCTGCAAGTGTTATTTGCATTGCGAGACTCTAATAAAACTCTTGCAGAGTTTATGCACGAGGTTGTGTTGTATCCGCGAACAATAATCAACGTAAAAATTAAAGAAAAATCTAATTTTATTTTGAACACAACAGTCAAAAATGCTCAAATAGAGGCCGAGAAAAATCTTGGCAATCATGGCCGTGTACTGTTACGTGCATCAGGGACCGAACCAGTGATACGGGTAATGGTGGAAGGTAAATCGGCTCATAAGGTTAGGCATTGGGCGAAATATATTGCCGATGTCATACGTCTCGTCGCAAAAAAATAAGGATGAGCGATATCTTTGTATAAATAAAATTTCACAGTGATGTAAGAATTCTTGATCTATATTTTGATGTATACAGCAGATCTTTTTTATCGAAACTGTTTATAACGCGGTCTAATAAAAAATTCTATTAAATAACACCCAGATTCTACATACTAGCTCTTTTTGGTACTTTGAATTTTTAATAAGGGTTAGACATAAGGATTAGATTCTAGCTGGCGTTCGCTGATATAATTTTACTCAGCTATCAAATAATAATAAATAAAGGAAGAAGATGTGATAGTTATTTGTTTGCCAGACGGTTCAGAGCGAAGATTTGAGCAATCAGTAACAATAATGGAGATTGCGGTGTCAATTGGCGCGGGGTTAGCACGCGCAGCATTAGCTGGCAAGGTGAATGGTCAGTTAGTAGATATGTCTAGACGTATTGAGGTCGACAGCGATTTAATTATTCTTACCGAAAAAGATGTAGAAGGGCTTGAGATTATTCGCCACTCTAGTGCGCATCTACTGGCGCATGCTGTAAAAGAATTATTTCCAGAGGCGCAGGTTAGTATTGGCCCAGTAATAGAAAATGGATTTTATTATGACTTTTCTTACAAGCGCCCTTTTACACCAGAAGATTTAGTGGAAATTGAGAAACGTATGATGGAAATTAGTAAACGTGATCTAAAAATAGAGCGCAAAGTATGGGAACGCTCTGAAGCTATAAATTTTTTTAAAACTCAAGGGGAGCACTATAAAGCAAAAATTATAGAATCTATCCCGGGCCATGAAGATGTGTCTCTTTATTCTCAGGGGAATTTTACTGATCTATGCCGTGGTCCGCATGTACCCACCACTTCAAAACTCAAGGTATTTAAGTTAATGAAACTTGCGGGCGCTTATTGGCGAGGTGATTCACGCAATGAAATGCTGCAGAGAATTTATGGTACCGCCTGGATCAATAGAGAAGATCAAGATACTTATCTTCATCATCTTGAAGAAGCTGAAAAGCGGGATCATCGTAAAATTGGCAAACAATTAGATTTATTTCACATTCAAGAGAGTGCCCCTGGCATGGTATTTTGGCATCCTAATGGCTGGATTATTTGGCAACAGGTCGAGCAGTATATGCGGGAATTACTTCTTGACAATGGGTATTTGGAAATTCGTACGCCACAGGTGCTTGATAAAGGACTATGGGAACGTTCCGGGCACTGGGAAAATTTCCGAGAAAATATGTTTATTACACATTCCGAAGATCGTCATTTAGCGATTAAACCAATGAATTGTCCCGGTCATATTCAGGTATTTAATCAAGGATTAAAAAGTTATCGAGACTTACCTATGCGATTGTCAGAATTTGGTTCATGCCATCGTAATGAACCATCTGGTGCGTTGCACGGTATTATGCGAGTAAGAGCATTTACACAAGATGACGCACATATTTTTTGTACTGAAGCTCAAGTGCAGGATGAAGTGAAACGATTCATTGATCTATTGCAAAAAGTATATACTACATTTGGCTTTAACGATATTTTGGTTAAACTCTCGACTCGTCCACAAAAGAGTGTTGGCTCAGATGAACAATGGAGTAAAGCAGAAAAAGCTCTTGAACTAGTATTAAATGAAAAAAAGCTCATATGGGAATTTCAGCCTGGAGAGGGAGCGTTCTATGGTCCAAAAATAGAATTTTCTCTTAGGGACAGTATTGATCGAGTGTGGCAGTGTGGCACCCTACAGTTAGATTTTTCTATGCCAGAACGTTTGGGTGCAGAATTTGTAACTGAGCATAATACGCGTCAGGCACCGGTGATGCTGCATCGAGCTATTTTAGGTTCGTTAGAGCGTTTTATAGGCATTCTTATTGAAAATTACGCGGGATCTCTTCCCTTATGGCTTTCACCGAGCCAAGTAGTAATTCTCAATATCTCTGAAGGGCAGGTAGATTATGCTAAAGAAATAGTTAATGAACTGAGGTATAACGGTATTCGTGCGCACGCAGACTTGAAGAATGAGAAGATAACCTATAAAATACGATCATATAGTTTGCAAAAGTTACCATATCAGATCATAGTTGGCGATAAAGAAGTAGATAGTCAATTAATTTCTGTAAGAACTCGGTCTGGTTCTGATCTTGGTCAAATGCCTCTAAAAGCGTTTATTGAGCGTCTTAAAGTTGAGATATTAACGAGAGCCGGTGTAGTTTAATTTATTTAAAAGATTTTAAGGGAGGGGAACTACTATAGTCCAAGAAAAGGAAGCGCGTATTAACCATGAGATTCAGGCGCCAGAGGTGCGATTAATTGGCGCAGATGGAGAGCAGCTGGGAATTGTCTCATTAGTGGTTGCTATTACCTTGGCAGGGGAGGCTGAGATAGATTTGGTTGAGATTGCGCCTACCGCTCAACCACCTGTTTGTCGTTTAATGGATTATGGAAAATTTCGTTACCAGGAAAGCAAGAAGAGGCACGAGACCAAACTTAGACAAAAGCAGGTTCAGATAAAAGAGGTGAAGTTTCGTCCCAACACGGACGATGGCGACTATAAGATTAAACTACGCAGTCTGATGACTTTTTTAGAGGATGGGGATAAAGCTAAAATTACCCTTCGTTTTCGTGGAAGAGAAATGGCGCATCAAGAATTTGGCATGCGACTACTAGAAAGAATCAGAGATGATTTGGAACCTTATGCAATAGTGGAACAGTTTCCCCGAATGGAAGGGCGGCAGATGGTTATGGTGTTATCTGCCAAGAAGAAAGAACTGAAGACGATTAAGGTTAAGAGAGATAAATTAGAAGAAATCAAGTCAAACGTTGCGCAGAATATTAGCGGTGCAAAGCTAGATACTAAAAATTCTGGTACAGATTTTGGAATCATAACTAGGGTGGAAAGTGAAAAACCAAGTAACCAGATTCTTGAATCTAATTAGATGAGATATGTATTGGTAGAAGTTTGATTGACGTTAGTTGCATTGCATGTCAGTGTAAACAAATCAAGTGATGCCTGGGTCCTGAAAGATTTCCAGTTTGGAAATACCCGGCATCACGTTAAAATATATAATGGATTTATGTTATGCCTAAAATGAAAACAAAGAGTGGCGCTGCTAAGCGTTTTAAAGTGAGGGCTGGCGGAAGTATTAAGCGTGCACAGGCATTTAAACGCCATATCCTTACAAAGAAAACTACTAAGAGTAAGCGTCAGTTACGAGGAATTACGGATGTTCACTCTAGTGATGTAGCATCCGTACGTGCTATGCTGCCGTATGCTTAAGGAGAAAGACTGCTATGCCAAGAGTTAAACGTGGTGTGACGGCTCATGCCCGTCACAAGAAAATTTTAGACCTTGCTAAAGGGTATCGCGGACGACGCAAAAATGTTTATCGCATTGCTAAGGAAGCGGTAATGAAAGCAGGGCAATATGCCTATCGAGATCGCCGTCAGAAGAAACGTCAGTTTCGCGCCCTTTGGATTGCCCGTATTAATGCCGCCGCGCGTGAATGTGGTTTGTCCTACAGCGTTTTTATGAATGGTTTAAAGAAGGCTTCTGTTGAAGTGGATCGAAAAATGCTAGCGGATATTGCTATATTTGATAAACCAGCTTTTTTAATAATAGTTAATCAGGCTAAAGCCAGTCTTACTATCTAGAAGACAGCAATAAAAAAGGGTAATAAAGTTGGAGTTTATAATGCCGACTTTTTTCTTTTGTAGTCCGGCTGGATCATCTCACTTCGTTTTTTCATGACTAATCTAGATGACCTCCTCAGCGAGGCTGTGACTTTATTTAATAGTGCAGATAATGCCACTGAATTAGAGCGGGTCAAAGCACGTTACCTTGGAAAAAACGGCATACTAACAGAATTACTTAAGGAGTTAGGTAAGCTTTCGCCGGAAAAAAGACCGGTTATGGGTAATCGTATTAATAAGGTGAAAGAGGAACTAGAAAAGACATTGCATAGTTGTCGTGATGCGATTCAATTTAAAAAGATTACAGTACAGTTAAATGAAACAATTTTAGATGTAACTTTGCCTGGTCGGGGTCTGGGTGTAGGTGGCTTGCATCCAGTGACGCAAACGTTGGAGCGCATTGAATCACTATTCCATTCAATTGGTTTTTCCGTAGTTTCTGGTCCAGAGATAGAAACTGATTTCTACAATTTTACAGCACTTAATATTCCAATAGATCATCCAGCAAGAGCAATGCACGATACCTTCTACATTGCCGATGCAAGTAGCAATTATTTATTGCGTACACACACGTCTCCAGTACAAATTCATTATATGGAAAATAAACAACCACCAATTAAGGTGATTGCACCTGGACGAGTTTATCGTTGCGATTCGGATGTGACGCATACACCTATGTTCCATCAAGTGGAAGGTTTATGGGTCAGTGATGATGCAAATTTCTCGGTATTAAAAGGCATGCTGGTTAATTTCATGCGAAATTTTTTTGAGCGTGAAGATTTATTGACGCGCTTTCGACCCTCATTCTTCCCATTTACCGAACCTTCTGCTGAGATGGATATTAGCTGTGTTATGTGTAGTGGCAAGGGTTGTAGAGCATGTAATTACACAGGTTGGTTGGAGGTATTGGGTTGTGGTATGGTTCATCCTAATGTTCTAAAGCATGTCAATATAGATAGTGAAAAATATACTGGTCTTGCTTTTGGTGTGGGAGTGGAACGATTAACAATGTTAAGGTATCGGGTGCATGATTTGCGGTTATTTTTTGAGAATGATTTGCGGTTTCTCAAACAATTTAACTAAAAATATCGATCATATTTTCTGCTGTAAAAGTGATTATTTATGAAATTTTCTGAGAACTGGCTCCGTACTTTAGTTAATTCGACACTTTCCAGCAGCGAGTTAGCTCATGCTTTAACTATGGCCGGTTTAGAAGTAGAGACTATTGAGCCAGTTGCACCGTTTTTTGATAAGGTTGTTGTGGGCGAAGTACTCTCAATACAAAAACATCCAGATGCAGACCGTTTAAGCATATGTCAAGTAAACGTAAATAAAGTACTAGGCGATGAGCGACTGCAAATTGTTTGTGGTGCTACAAATATCCATGTTGGGGCGAAAGTACCATGCGCGTTAATTGGTGCACAGTTACCCACTATGGTCATTCATCAGACAAAGGTACGTGGAGTAGAGTCGCATGGCATGTTATGTTCGACTAAAGAATTGGGTCTAAGTGAAGTAGCGACAGGCTTGTTGCTGTTATCAGATGACGCGCCTGTGGGTGCAGATTTTCGCAATTACTACGAACTTAGTGATAAAATTTTTACGCTTAAATTGACGCCTAACCGTGGCGACTGCTTAGGATTGCTTGGTTTAGCAAGAGAAGTAGCCGCTATCTCCTCTGTGAAGTTTAATTTTCCTAAAACTGAACCAGTTAAAAATAAAATCAGTGGTGGTCTGATTATAAATGTTGAAGCCATGGAAGCCTGTCCACTGTATTGTGGCCGAGTAATATGTGATATAGATCTTGATGTGCCAACACCAACATGGATGGTTCGTCGTTTGGAGCGGAGTGGAATACGTACTATCAATGCAGTAGTGGATGCAACTAATTACGTAATGCTAGAAACTGGCCAGCCATTACATGCTTTTAATTTAGCGAAGATTGCGGGTGGTCTCTCTGGTACTGTATGTGTACGCTATGCCAATTCCGACGAACAGCTAACTTTACTGAATGGACAGAATCTTGTTTTGCAAGCAGATATGCTGTTAATTGCCGATGAAATTAGTCCGTTAGCATTAGCGGGTATCATGGGCGGGAGTGAAAGCAGAGTTGAACATGGCACCACTAGTCTTTTTTTAGAGAGCGCTTTTTTTGATCCAAAAATAATAATTGGAAAATCTACTCAATTGGGATTCAGCTCGGACTCGAGTTATCGTTTTGAGCGCGGTGTAGATTTTGAAAATACGCGTAATGCGATGGAGCGCACTACAAGCTTAATAATCAGTATTTGCGGTGGTAAGGCCGGACCAATTACCGAAGTTAAAGGGAAATTACCGTTACGTGACCCGGTATGTTTACGGGCAAAGCGAGTAAAACGAATACTAGGCATTGATCTAGGCGAAAGTAAAATAACTGAGCTACTACAACGGTTACAATTTAATTTCTCTGTAGATAATGGAGTTTTTCATGTGATACCTCCAACATACCGTTTTGATATTAATATTGAAGAAGATTTAATAGAAGAGCTGGTGCGTATTCACGGATATGATCTGATCCCGGTTTCTCTGCCATATACAAGTTCAGACATGCTTCCTGAATTTAAAACATTACAGACGCCAAGTCGAGTTAGAAGGGTTTTGATTGCGCGTGATTACCAGGAAGTGATTAATTATGCGTTCGTGGATGCTTTGTGGGAAAAAAACTTTGCAAACAATAAAACACCAATAATATTAAAGAATCCCATCTCCAGTCAAATGAGCGTGATGCGCAGCAGTTTGTTTGGAGGACTGATATCGAATTTACAGTTCAATCTCAATCGTAAACAAAGCAGAGTAAGATTATTCGAAATTGGAAATTGTTTCATTCAGCAAGAGAAAGGTTATATTGAATTGGAGAAATTAGCCGGGATTTGTTATGGCGATAGAGAAAGTGAACAGTGGGGAGTGTCTCCATGCAGCGTAGATTTCTACGATATTAAGGCCGATATCGAGGCATTATTCTGGCCAAAAATAGTTACTTTTGAAGCAGTGCCCCACCCCGCTTTCCACCCTGGTAAATCAGGGCTTATCCAACTAGATGGAAAAGCAGTCGGGTGGCTAGGGGAGCTTCATCCTCTTTGGCAACAGAAAGCCGATTTGCCTAAATCTGCGGTGTTATTTGAACTCGATTTAGATGCCTTGATGATTAAAATCTTATCAACGGCAGAGAAGATTGCAAAATTTCTACCCGTGCGACGTGATCTCGCCATTATTGTTTCGAACAATATTAGTGTCCAGATTTTACTGAATGGCATGCGAGCTCTAGATTTACCTTCTATTCTTGAAATATCTTTGTTTGATATTTATTGTGGAGAAGGAGTAGAAAAGGGCACTAAAAGTCTCGCATTTCGAGTACTATTACAAAGTGCCGAAAGAACATTGACCGATGTAGAAACGGATGTAGTTATTGAGAAGTTGATACATTTTCTTCGTGATCAGTTTGGTGCAAAGTTACGTAGTTAAATATAGGCATATGGATCAAGTACATAATTAGATATTATTAAATTAGCAATGAAACAGGAGTAAGCATGACTTTAACAAAAGCTGAATTAGCAAATCTACTGTTTTTAGAGGTTGGTCTTAATAAACTTGAAGCAAAGAATATGGTGGAATCTTTTTATGAAGAGATTCTTGCTACATTGCGAAGCGGAGAGAGCGTCAAGTTTTCAGGTTTTGGTAATTTCCAGTTACGTGTAAAGTCACAGCGCCCTGGTAGAAATCCTAAGACTGGTGCTGAGGTGCCAGTACTCGCCCGACGTGTGGTAACGTTTCATGCCAGTCAGAAGTTGAAAGCGGTGGTGGAGAAGACGTATCGTGGAAAACAGAACGCCTAATAACGCCTCTTCATTAATTCTGACGAAGCATTATTTTACCATCGGAGAAGTTGGTACGTTGTGTGGAATTAAGCCACATGTTTTGCGCTATTGGGAACAAGAGTTTGTACAATTAAAAGCAGTGAAGCGCCGTAAAAATAGACGTTATTATCAGCAGCATGAAGTATTATTAGTTCACCGTATTTGTAAATTACTTTATGTGGAAGGTTTTACCATTAACGGTGCTCGTAATTATTTGGAGCAAAATATAATTCAGTCGCGAGTAGTTCCTGTTGTTATTACTCCGGTCGCTACACCCGCCCCAGCATCAATGATATCGAGAGTGCGGAGTGAAATTAATGATGTTTTATCGCTACTCCAATCTTAATTGTTTCCACTCCTCTCATGCAACAGGGGGCAGGAAAAATTTCTAACGTTGAGGCTTATTGTTGTAATCTACAACTTCGGGGCGTAGCGCAGCCTGGTAGCGTACTTGCATGGGGTGCAAGTGGTCGGAGGTTCGAATCCTCTCGCCCCGACCAATATTTATTAAGGTTCTTGCGGTTTCGAGCTAAATTTAACTTTCTATTAGGATAGGGTACGGTTACCATGTGCAAAGTACCCGCAATTCAAATAAACTTCATTATTTATGAGCGTAATAAGTTAAAATACCAGTATTATTTTCTAACAAATTAGAAATTATTCTATCCTTTTCGAATGCGCATATTGCTCAGTAACGACGACGGGTATTTTGCGCCAGGTCTCGCCTGTCTCGCTCAAGTACTATCTACTATTGGAGATATAATTGTAGTTGCACCAGAGCGTGATCGCAGCGGTGCTAGTAATTCGCTCACGCTCGATCGTCCACTTCATTTACATAGAGCTTATAACGGTTTCTATTACGTCAATGGCACACCAACAGACTGTGTTCATTTAGCGGTTAGTGGCATGCTTGATACATTACCAGATATGGTAATTTCTGGTATCAATGATGGCGCTAATATGGGTGATGACACAGTGTATTCTGGTACAGTAGCAGCCGCTACTGAAGGTTTCTTATTGGGAATACCTTCTCTTGCGGTGTCTCTTGCTAGCGCTTCAAATAAAAACTTCTCTACTGCTGCACGTATTACAGCAGATATAGTGCAACGTTTCATAACTAGCAAGTTCCAAGAACCAATGCTACTTAATATTAATGTGCCGGATGTTACTTATGAAGAATTGGAGGGAATTGAAGTAACTCGACTTGGTCGTCGTCATAAATCTGAAGCAGTGATTAAATCGCAGAGTCCTCGTGGCGAGACAGTTTACTGGGTTGGCGCTGCGGGGGCCGTTCAAGATGCTGGTGATGGCACAGATTTTAATGCAGTTCAGAAAAATCGGGTATCAATTACCCCGTTGCAAATTGACCTCACTCATTATGAACAGTTAGATGCAGTTAAGCAGTGGCTGTTGTAGTCATGAAACTTAGAGCACCGTATACGATAAAGAATTGATATTTTAGGAGAAATATTGAGTTTAAATACTCGTCATTCTGGAGTTGGTATGACTTCTCAACGTACTCGTGCGCGCATGATTGAACGTATACGCGCACAGGGTATTGTTGACGAAGTAGTATTGGCAGCGATGAATATGGTTCCGCGTCATATATTTATTGAGGAAGTGTTAGCAAGTCGTGCTTATGATAGCGTTGCGCTACCCATTAATTTCGGACAGACTATTTCAAATCCATTTATTGTGGCGCGCATGAGTGAACTGTTACGCGCAGGTTTGAATCTTGATAAAGTACTTGAAATTGGAACGGGTTGTGGTTATCAAACAGCAGTATTGGCGAGACTTGCGAATGAAGTTTATTCAATTGAGCGTATTGGAGCCTTACTTACGCGTACGCGTACTCGTTTACGAGAGCTTCGCCTTAATAACGTTCGTCTAAAACATGCTGATGGTTTATTGGGACTGTCAGAAGTATCGCCGTTCGACGGCATAATCATAACTGCTGCAACTATGCATATTCCCCTACCACTTTTAGAGCAATTGAGAGTTGGCGGCAGGATAATTTTTCCTAGAGGAAATAAGGAGCAATACTTGTGTGTAATTGAGCGTAATTTAGATGGTTATGTCGAGACGGTGCTGGACGAAGTGAATTTCGTACCAGTATTGTCAGGTATTGTACAAGAATAAGTTATGCGAGATAAGAGACAAAGCATAAGAGATGCGGAAATTGAATGGCATAATTTCTTTGATGTTGGGACATTCGCCACCAAAATATTTCCCCGGTCTTCTTTATTACTTCTTATTTTTTGTGCACTAATTGTCGGTTGTGCTTCAACTCGACGACTAACTTCACCCAATCGTGTTCCAGTAGTTACAGAGAGACCTCGGGCACTTGTAAACCAATCTTTGGACGCTGGAAAATTCTACACTGTACAGAAAGGCGATACGCTCTACAGCATTGCGTTGAATCATGGTCTGGATTATAAGGAGTTAGCGCAATGGAATGGAATTGACAATCCTAGCAACATTAGTACCGGTCAGAAACTTAATTTATTCTTATCAACTCAGTCGGCAAAACCATCTTTGTATCCACTCTTGGAATCATCGTCGCCAGTGAGTAGTAAAGTTATATCTGGAATTACTCCCTCATCTGGATCAATAGTAACCACTCCTATTACTATGCTGAAGATTGAACCGAAGGCTTTCAAAGTACCGTATTCTGAGCAGGCAGCGGAACGATTGAGAGAGTCAATAGATATACCCTCGATAAAGACGGGAATCGATTCTGTGACAGAGAGACCTGTTGAAGTAAATCCCCTCCCATCATCTGTAGTGCTTAATACCAACAAGGAAGTAGACTCTATAGAATGGATCTGGCCCACTAAAGGCAAGGTATCAGGTGTCTTTTCAGAGAGTGCTAAAGGTGTAGATATTGTAGGCAAATTAGGACAGGTAATTATAGCTTCCGCTGCAGGAAAAGTGGTTTACAGTGGTGGTGGGTTACGTGGTTACGGACAGCTTATTATTATCAAACATAACAATACTTATCTCAGTGCTTATGCTCACAATAGTAAGCTGCTAGTAAATGAAGGACAGACGGTAACAAAAGGACAAAAAATTGCAGAGATGGGAAATGTTAGCAGCGATCTCGTAGGGTTGCACTTTGAAATTCGTAAGCTCGGCAAACCAGTAGATCCAATTAAACACTTGCCAGATATTTCTGGATAAGCTTGTACAAGAGGCGTTTCATATTGAGTTGGTTGATGAGATAAGGGTGAAGAATAATCGAGCAGTAAATTTTCTGAAGACGTTCTAATTTATATTAAATGATTTAGATGTTACGGTTGATGTTAGCAGAATAATAGATATCGACACATTTTAGCCGCAGATGTTTGGCATTTTATTCATTATTTTGAATTGTTAAGTTGACAATCTGTAAAAGAATTTAATGCCTCTGCTTAAAAATTATTTGTACTAATATCAATCAGATACTTTATATTTTTTCACAATTAATGATTACAATGGAATGAAAAGCAGAATTGAGAATCGTGTCTAAATTATGCAATCATCTAAAACTATTTCACAGTCAAAAGTTCCAGTAGAAAATTCTGACTTATGTACTGAAGAAGAAATTAATCAATTGGTTCGGACTTTCTATGCAAAAGCTAGAAAAGACGAATTGCTTGGACCAATCTTTGAAGCGCATGTTATGGACTGGGAGGCTCACTTTATTCAGATGACTGATTTTTGGTCAGGTAATCTTCTGGGAACTAGTCGTTTCCGCGGCACTCCAATGCCCAAACACTTAGCCATACCAGGACTGCACTCTGAGTTTTTTGAGCGGTGGTTGCAAATTTTTAAAGAAACTTTGCGAGATCTTCCGAACTCTGCGTTAGAAATCAATGCCAATATTTTTGCATATCGAATTGCTTGCAGGTTGTGGATGGGATATCAAATGCAAAATTACCCGAACGAACCATTAATAGCTCTCCGAGAAGCCTAATCTTTTCTTTCTAGATACTTAAAAAATATCTTAAATTAATAAATTCGACACCAAGACCATCCTCTTGTACTATCGATAGATTGATATCATTAGTAAAGGAAATACCATGGTAACCAAGATATTGGAATCCTTGTTATACACAGTGATCGCAGGTTTAGTTTTATTAATTATTATTATCTTGATCGCTAATCAGCCGACAGTTATGAATCATGCATGGGGCGCCTTCATGATGCGCTGGTTACATGTTGTCTCTGGAGTGATGTGGATTGGATTGTTGTGGTACTTTAATTTTGTACAAATGCCGTCCATGTCTAAAATTCCCGATGAACAAAAACCGGCTATTAGTAAAGTCATTGCACCAACAGCTTTATTTTGGTTTCGTTACGCCGCCTTATCCACAGTTGTCACTGGTATTTTGGTTGCTTGGATGAACGGTTACATTGGTCAAGCACTCTCATTAAATCAGCCGTTTATTGCGATTGGTATCGGGATGTGGATAGCATTACTCATGGCTTTCAATGTGTGGTTCATTATTTGGCCCAATCAACAAAAAGCCTTGGGGATGGTGGAAATTGAGCCTAAGGGGAAAGCGGCTGCAGCCAGAAGAGCAATGCTGACGTCGCGCATAAACACGATGCTATCAGTGCCCATGTTGTACATGATGGTTGCCCAGCAAAACGGCGGATTTTGATAAACCAACTTACTTCAAATTTTTACATCTGGGTGGGTCGCAGTAGTGGAAATAATCTTCATGATTTGGTAGAAATTTATTGCTATTAAGTCGGTATAGACGACTTTATTGGCTGTAACAAGATTCATGATGCATTCTTTGATTACAGTAACTCATTTGAGTGAATCATTTTCTGATTTCAAGTATTTATGTTAGAAAGAAGCATTTCCTGGTAATAAACTCAAAGTACTTAAAACTCCCAGTGCATGGCCTTTATGCTTAGCAAAGCAAGACTACTGTTGATTATGAGCATTCTAGCTACTTAAGTTACTGGGATCGTTGGGGGGCTACATTCACACTGTTTTTGACAAACTGATTAGTTGAAACTTTGCGATAATAATATTAGATAATAAAGTCTTGATACCATTGTGACGCAACAAATCGAAAAACAGATCAATATTATTAAGCGTGGCTGTGATGAGCTTCTAGTGGAAACAGAACTCAAACAAAAGCTTGCTTTGACTCGTCCATTAAGAATTAAAGCTGGTTTTGATCCTACCGCACCAGATTTGCACTTAGGTCACGTTGTTTTGCTTAACAAACTGCGTCAATTACAAGATTTAGGCCATCATGCTCTATTCTTGATCGGCGATTTTACCGGTATGATCGGAGATCCAAGTGGTAAAAATATTACACGCCCTTCTTTAACTCGTGAACAGGTAAAAGATAATGCAATATCTTATACTGATCAAGTGTTTAGAATACTCATCCCAAGTCAGACTGAGGTGGTATTTAATTCTACTTGGATGGACAATTTAAATGCTGCCGATTTAATTAAATTAGCAGCCACTCATACTGTCGCGCGCATGTTAGAGCGAGATGATTTCAGCAGACGTTATCAAAATAACCAGTCCATTGCTATACACGAGTTCCTGTATCCATTGATCCAGGGCTATGATTCAGTTGTACTGAAAGCAGATCTTGAGCTAGGCGGCACAGATCAGAAGTTTAATTTATTGATGGGGCGGGAATTACAGAAACATTTTAACCAGTCTCCGCAGTGTATTCTTACCATGCCCCTCCTGGAAGGACTTGATGGTGTCAATAAGATGTCTAAGTCTACAGGAAATTACATAGGTATTACTGAGGATCCAAAGGAGATCTTTGGTAAAATTATGTCAATTTCAGATAAGTTAATGTGGCGTTATATTGAGTTACTATCATCTGAACCATCAGAGACTATTTGTCAGTGGAAAAAAGAGGTAGAAGATGGTCGTAATCCCCGCAATATTAAGGTGATTTTTGCTCAGGAAATCGTTACCCGTTTTTACAAAAAAGAAGACGCAGAACTTGCATTAATTGACTTTGAGGGGCGTTTTAGACATGGTTTATTGCCGAGTACTATACCGGAAAAAAACCTGCATGCTGAAGGAGACGGATTATCAATAGCCTCGGTACTTAAGCAAGCTGGGCTTACTGCCAGCACAACCGAGGCGCTACGAATGATCGAGCAGGGTGGAGTAAAATTAGATGGCGTTAAAATAAGTGATAGAACCATAAAAATTAGACGCAATCAAACTGTCTTGGCGCAAGTAGGTAAACGTAAATTTGCTAAGATAACTATTCTATAACAGTCTAAATGCAACAGAAACATCAGAAACATCTTGATCCTTCTTTTGAAAGTCTGTATACTTCTTTGTCCCGTCGTCTGCTTAAAGTTCGCAGGCGACCATGATCTTTAAAAATTTACAGCCGATAAGTGTGGGCACTTAATTTGGGAACTCAGAAACTCTGTCTTTTAAGGCAAGGTATTTGAGTAGCTTAGAAGTTAAAGTGCTCGCACGATGTAAGAAAGATTCTAGTTCTAATTTTAGAAGTTTAAAAAAATAATTGGAATCAAAGTAACACGTCAAGCGAGAGTTTTACCAGTATTAAACTGAAGAGTTTGATCCTGGCTCAGATTGAACGCTGGCGGCATGCTTTACACATGCAAGTCGAACGGCAGCACGGGGGCAACCCTGGTGGCGAGTGGC
>Ga0208960_1000008_pt1 | contig 130573 bp, 127 predicted proteins | sample GreLakmeON33MSRF_FD_187703 | JGI IMG/M metagenome (GOLD analysis project Ga0208960, IMG submission 187703) | Freshwater lentic microbial communities from great Laurentian Lakes, MI, USA - Great Lakes metaG ON33MSRF (SPAdes) | ecosystem: Environmental > Aquatic > Freshwater > Lake | place... | reverse complement strand
TCCTTGAAGCTCCCCATCTGGGAGACGGAAATTTTCTTACCAAAGGGACCATGCTCGACCATGTCCCGATATTCTTTGGGCATGAACTTCTCGAACCCACCGGAAAATTTTACATAATCAAGGCTCATCGGAACACCTCCCTCTATCGTTGCAATGAAAATCCATTACCTGTAGGAAAGACACGGTTATGTGCAAAAAAAACCCGCAGGAAGTCGAGGCTGGGGAAACGAACCCGACCCACTCATTCATGACGCTCACGCAGGCTCGCATCGTAGCAAAGCCCAAAAAAGACTGTCAATGAGAAACGTCGGCGTATCCTCGAATTACATGCCACGGCCAAATTGTATAACTTCCTGATAATCAACGCAACTTCACAGAAGGCCCACCATGCCAAAAAGAAGGCCTAGCGCATCCACCGCCCATAGGCCATTCGCCCTAACAACCGGTGTTTTTGGAATATTTCCGCATGAAATCAGAACCAACGACCGGCGGCACAGCAGGAGAGAGAGATTGCCGATTCCGCAAAATCTGTCTAGACTAACCCCCTATGCCAACACGTATGCCAACACGCGTAATGATCTCAGGGGAAGACGACAGCGCGCAGCAGGCCGGCGGAGTCCATAAGCGCCCCCCGATTCCCGACGGATCGCTCAAGGCCGAATGCCCGAAGTTCATGAGCCACGGTCCCTGCGGAGGCGTTCGCAAAGGGGGCTTATGCGAGGTGTACCCGGAGATGATCTGTCCCTGGGTCACCCTCTATATTCAATTGGAAAAAATCGGGCAAGTGGAGTGGATGAAACAAGTATAGAAAGACATGAGGCGTGAAACGTGAACCGTAAAATAGTAAAAAGAAAATCCACAACGCCCAAACTCGGCTACGACGAACGCCATGCCAAGAGCGGTATTACGGCCCCCCTTCCGGACATTGAGACCTTCCCGAACCAATATAAGGGCTACGAGATCACCATCGAGATCCCTGAATACACCGCTATCTGCCCGAAGACCGGCCTTCCCGACTTCGGCACCATCACCCTAAATTACGTGCCAGGCAAAAAATGCCTAGAGCTGAAATCGCTCAAGATGTATCTCCATGCCTACAGAAACCTCGGCATCTTCTATGAGAACGCCGTCAACCGCATCCTGCAGGATATCGTGAAGGCCTGCCGGCCCATCCGTACCAAGGTCACCGGCACCTTCGCCGCCCGCGGAGGACTCCGCAGTATCATCGAGGCCAATCACCCCCAGCGATAGCGCATCAAGTGTGCGACCGGTCAGACTGCTGCTTGTGTTCTCGCCTGATGCAGGATAGGCTCACCGCCGGAGAACTCTCCCTTCATGGCTATCTACGCAATCGGCGACGTGCAAGGCTGTTTCACTTCCCTCCAACAACTGCTCGCCAAGATTCGCTTCACACCGGATCGGGACTGCCTCTGGTTCGTGGGCGACCTGGTCAATCGCGGCCCCGACTCGCTCTGCGTCCTACGCTATGTGAAGGGACTCGGCCCAGCGGCCGTGACCGTACTTGGCAACCATGATCTGTTTCTCTTAGCCGCCGCGTCCGGCATCGTCGCGCCCCGCGCTATGGATACGATCCAGCCGATCCTGATTGCACCGGATCGCGACGAGTTGCTGGCTTGGCTCCGATGCCGGCCGCTCCTCTACCATGAAGGCCCCTTCGTGATGGTACATGCAGGCCTGCTCCCGCAATGGACGATTCAGCAAGCCGAGAGGCTGGCGCAAGAAGTCGAGCAAGTCTTATCCGGTCCGAACCATCAAGACCTACTGCGTGCCTCCCTTGCATCTCCCTCCGCCCAATGGTCGGATGACCTGACCGGTCTACAGCGGCTCGCCTCCCTGGCCCGCATCTTCACCAGACTCAGGACTTGCACCGTGGATGGCATGATGAATGAATCGTACAAAGGCCCGCCGGACCATGCCCCGCCTGGTTTCTCACCTTGGTTTCAGGTGCCCGCTCGCCGCAGCTCCGAAGCCACGATCGTCTGCGGTCATTGGGCCGCATTAGGCCTGCATCTAGGTGATAACGTGTTGGCCTTGGATAGCGGATGCGTGTGGGGCAGAGAGTTGACGGCTGTCAGGTTGGAAGATCGTCAGGTCTTCCAAGTGCCCTGCGACAGCGAGGACTGTCCCGGCCATTAAGCCGCCACGATCTAGCCCAGCCAAACATTACTGACGGGAGATTCGGCGGGAGGGTCAGAGGATCAATGGTAACTTTCCGAATCGCTCGGAAACGCCCCTGACTCAACTTCTTCTTTGTAGCGCCGTAACGCTTGTAGCGCATCGGTCTTGAGGTGGGCGTAGGGCTTGACGAACTTCGGCACAAAATCATCGAACAGACCGAGCAGATCGTAGAGGACGAGGACTTGGCCGTCGCAGTGAGGACCTGCGCCGATTCCAATGGTCGGAATGGTTAATTGCTCCGTCACACGCTTGGCCAGCTCGGTGGGAATCGCTTCAAGCACGATGGCAAAAGCGCCGGCTGCTTCTAGATCCTTGGCATCCTTCAAGAGAGCCGCGGCATGATCCAACTCTTTTCCCTGCACCTTGTACCCGCCATAGCGATGGACCGATTGAGGCGTCATACCCAGATGCCCCATCACAGGAATGCCAATACCGGTCATCGCCGCCACCCGATCGACGACCGCTGCGCCCCCTTCCACCTTGATCGCCTGGGCCCCGGCCTGGAGAAACCGGCCCGCATTGCGGAGCGCATCCTCGCTGCTAGCTTGATAGGACATGAAGGGCATATCGCCGATCACCAGCGCTCGTTGCCCCGCTCCTGCCACCAACTTCGTATGGTAGAGCATGTCTTCCATCGTCACGGAGAGGGTGTCGGACTTCCCCTGCACGACCACGCCTAGCGAATCCCCAACCAGAATCGCTTCAATTCCGGCCTGTTCGACGATGCGTGTGAAAAGCGCGTCGTAAGCCGTCACGACAATAAGTTTCTTCTTGTCGCGCTTGTGCCGTTGAAACTCAGGGATCGTCATTAGCCCACTTCTGCTTTGGTGAGGATCTCGGACAACCGATGGGTGGCCTTGATGGCCATGATATGGACTCCGTCGCAGTAGGGCCGCACCGCCTTGATCGTCCGGACTGCGATGTCCACCCCCACATCCTCCGCGCGCCCGGGGCCGGCAGCCCTGAGCTCGTCGATCATCTCCTGGGGAACCGCCACACCGGGGATGTTGGCGTTCATGAACTCCGCCATCTTGGCGTTGCGCAGCACGAGAATGCCGGCCAGCACCTTAACCTTAAAGGGCCGCACCGCCTTCATGAAGGCCGCAAACTGCTCTGGATGGTAGATCGCCTGGGTCTGAAAAAACTGGGCGCCCGCTTTCACTTTCACTTCGAATTTAGCCAGCATCGGTCCCAGCGGATCGGCTTCCGGAGTCACGGCAGCCCCGATCGTAAAATCCGTCGCGCCATCCAGCTTGTTGCCTGCCATGTCCAGCCCATTATTGAGCCCCAGTACAAGCTGCATGACCTGGACTGAGTCCAAATCGTACACAGGCTTGGCTTCTTTATGGTCTCCGACGGTTGGATAATCGCCGGTCAGGCAGAGAATATTGCGGATCCCGAGCATGGATGCGCCCATAAGGTCAGACTGCATCGCGATCCGGTTCCGGTCGCGGCAGGTCATCTGCATCACGGGATCATGGCCGAGTTCATAGAGGAGCCGGCAGACAGGAAGCGATCCGGCCCGCACCACAGCAGCCGTGTTGTCCGTCACGTTAACCCCATGCACCCGCCCCACCAATTGCTTGGCATTGTCCAGCACGCTGGAGATGTTGGTGCCCTTGGGGGGGTTGTACTCAATCGTGACAGCAAACTGTCCCTGCGCGAGCACATCCTTCAACCGTTTCGGTTCTCGACTCATAGTTGCCCTACACCCCTCTACAGCATCCCTGCTTGTCGCTTCGCCGACTCCACCGTATTATCCAGCAACATCGCAATCGTCATCGGTCCCACACCGCCCGGCACAGGGCTGATCCAGCTGGCCTTCTGACTGACCGGCTCAAAATCGACGTCGCCGCACAATTTGCCGTCCAGCAACTTATTGGTGCCCACATCAATGACCACCGCTCCCTCGCGTACCATGTCGGCCGTCACGAACTTGGCCCTCCCGATCGCCACCAACAGCAACTCGGCCTCCCGGCAGACCGAAGCCAAATCCTTGGTCTTGGAATGGCAAATCGTGACAGTGGCGTGGCGTTGCAGCAACATAAGCGCCAGCGGCTTGCCGACGATATTGCTCCGGCCGAGCACGACCGCGCGCTTGCCTTCAATCGTGATGCCTGCCGACTCGATCATCTTAATCACTCCCTTGGGGGTGCAGGCCTCAAATACCGGATTGCCTTCAACCAACCGGCCCAAATTATAAGGGTGAAATCCGTCGGCATCCTTATGCGGCGAGACCGCTTCAAGAACCACCCGGCTCTCGATATGTTTCGGCAGAGGAAGCTGCACCAGAATGCCGTGAATCTTCGGATCGGAATTTTTCTTTTTAATCAAAGTCAGTAACTCTTCCTGAGTCGTGCTGGCGGGCAGCTTATGGTCGTCCACATAGATCCCGGCCAACTCGCAGGCCTTCTGTTTATTTCTCACATAGACCTGGGAGGCAGGATCGTCTCCCACTAAAATCGTGGCTAGACCGGGCTTGATCCCGGTCTTGGACAGGACCGCCGCCGATTCGACGGCCAACCGCTCCCGTACTTGTAATGCTAAGGCTTTACCATCGATCAATCGTGCCGCCACAACACCCTCCTCAGTGAGAGACTAACAAGGAAAACCAAGGCACCATAGCAGGGCATTTTTGAGCAAGTCAACGACAGGGAAACATGAGGTTCGCGGCCGTTTCTTGACAGGCTCTTCGCTTGGCAGCTACGATGAATTCATCGAGCACAATCAACAGCCATCTACCCTGAGAGCAGAACCTCCCCCGTATGCCCCTTCTAACACGTATCATCAATCATCCAGCCTCCTGGCTGATCTGGACCCTCTCCCTGGTGACTGTCAGCCCGCTGGGGGCCCAAATCACCGTGACGGAGCTGCAATCCCCCTATAGTTTCGTTAACGATCCGGTCGACAAAAGCTATTTCATCTCCAGCGTCAACGGCGAAGCTGACGCCGCCGACAACAACGGGTTCATCACCAAACTCGATCCGAACGGCAAGCTCCTTAATCTGAAGTTCATCCAAGGCGGAAAAGGCGACGTCACCCTCCATGCTCCCAAAGGCATGGCGTTGGTGGAACATGTGCTCTACGTCGCCGACCTCGATACCTTGCGGGGCTTTGATACGACGACCGGCAAGCCGTTCCTGGCTCTAGCCATCCGGGCACCGGCGACCTCACAAGCCACAGTGCCACAGACCTCCTTGACCGACGTGACCTTCGATGGCAAGGGCCACTTGTATTGCTCCGACCAAAAGGCCAACACGATTTACCGGGTCGATCTGGCCAGCAAAACTTTTTCTGTGCTGGTAACGGACCAAGCCCTGGCAGGTCCTTCAGGCCTGGCCGTTCACCCCAAGTCCGGCCAAATCATTGCGGTGAGTTGGGATAAGGGCAAGATTTCCGAGATTTCGCCGGAGGGCCGGGTCACCGAGCTCTTCTCCAACGGGTTCTTTTCCAACCGCTTCCAGAACCTTCGCGGCGTGGACTTCGACCGTTGGAACAACATGTACGTGTCGGACTTCACGACGGGAAAAGTCTGGCGTATGAGCTGGGACAAGCGGTTTCAAGTGATCGCCGAATTCCTTCCCTCGCCGGGAGACCTGAGTATCGACCGTGCCAATAACCTGATTCTCGTGCCCTATGAATATGCCAATGCCGCAGAGATGAACGGGCTCGAAACCCCCAGCGACGGGAAACCCAAGCAGGAAAAACGGACATTGGCGGATTATGGGTTCATCCCTCCCCCGCCGAAACCGGCTCCGGAAGGATCCATAAGGAAATGAGCCAATGCGCCTATTGCACACAACGGAAAGGCAAGCGGTCTTGCCCTGCCCTGTCCGGCCTGATCTGTAGCCAATGTTGCGGCGAGCATCGCATCATACGGGTAGCCTGTCCGCAAGACTGCGTCTATCTCGAATCGGGGAGCGACTATCAGCAGAAACGGCTGGCGGTGCAGTTCATGCCATTGCGGCGGGACTTCTATCGCGAGCTGTCCGAGCTGGGCGGCGAGAAGGCCGTGGCCCTGTTCAATCTCGTTGAAGTAGTCATCTTCGGCTATTTTCAGTCGCGCCGCGATGGGCAGGATGCGGAAATCGTGGCGGCGCTCCAGGGCCTGCGACGGACGCTGAGTCCGCTCCATGTACCGGCCGCCCCGGCACCGGTCTTTGCGGAACATCTCATGAAGGAATATGACGCGTTCAAGAAGCAAAACCCACAGCAGATCGCCGATACGTCCTCCGCGCCGGAGATCCTGGACCGTGCGATTGCCTTCGTCTCGAACTTTTCTGGTTCGGACTTTCAATCACACAAGTTTCTGGACGGGCTCGTCGGCTACGTGCGCGCCTACCACCCTGAGATTGCAACGCACCTGACCAAACAGCGGGAGCCGGGCCATATCATCTTGCCGGGGCAACAGTTCATGCCGTCTCCAGCACCGGAGCAACATGCCCACGATCCTGGGTGCCATCACCACCACTAATCAGGCCCAGCCTATGAGCGTGGGAAACGAACAAACCATCAGAAAAGCCCGCCGGTGGAGTTCGCTACACCGTTAGCTTATCGTCGGGGGGAATCAAGGTGGACGCCACGGTCACGAACCTCTCGATCGCTGGCTGCCGGGGCCGCGTCTGGCCTCGCCTTGACGGAAGGGCTCAACGTTCAAGTCCTGCTGCACCTGCCGAACCAATCGCCTCCGGTGAAAGTCGAACGGGCCTCCGTTCGTTAGGTCTCGGGCAATGCCGTCAGCCTCAGCTTCATCCTCTTCTTCCCGTCGGAACGAGCCCGCCTTCGCACCTCCCTCGAAAATATCAATAACGTTCCCTCTTCTCTCTTCCATCAGCCACAAGCGATACTACTCGAGAATCGTCACCGTCATCTCAATTCGCTCGTTCGGCAAGTCATGGTCGTTCCTGGGCAGGCTCACGATCTTATCGGCCACGCCAAGACCCTTGATGACCTCACCGAAGGCCGTGTATTTCCGATCCAGGAATGGGGACGTCTCGACCACGATAAAAAACTGCGATCCCGCCGTGTCTGGCTCGGTCGCTCGTGCCATCGACACGATGCCCCGCTTGTGCTGCACCTCGCTGAATTCCGCCTTGAGATAGATCGGATTCCCCTTCTCATCCTTCGGCCCGCCCGCCCCATAGGTCTCCTTGCGCAGAGAGTTCTTGGTGTTAGGATCACCGCCTTGGATCATAAAGCCTGGAATGACACGGTGGAAAATCGTCCCGTTATAAAAACCTGACTTGGCCAGAGCGATAAAATTTTCAACATGCTTCGGGGCCACATCCGGATAGAACTTGAAGTGAATATCCCCGAACTTCGTCTTGATAATGACTTTGGGGCGAGGGTCTGGCGCAGACACCACCGGCTTGACGTCCGGCTTCCCTCCGCAGGCTGTAACCAAGCTGAGCACCACGAGCAACGTGCAGAGCCGGCCCAGTCGCACGGCAACCGCATGACCTGTCATAGCCCAATAAGATTGCATCGGTTACTCGACTACCGTGACTGTCAGCTCCACCCGATGCGTCGGGAGGTCCCGGTTGTTCTTCGGCGCGCTGACAATCTTATCCACCACGTCCAGCCCCTTCACCACCTCGCCAAAGACCGTGTACTGGCCATCCAGGAAATTCGAATCCTTCACGACAATAAAGAACTGCGATCCGGCGCTGTGGGGGTCACTCGTGCGTGCCATAGAAAGAATACCGCGCCTGTGAGGGATATCGTTGAACTCCGCCTGCAACCGCTGGCTCGGCCCTCCCTGGCCATAGGTCTCCTGCTTGTTCGGATCTTTGGTGTTAGGATCGCCGCCCTGGATCATGAACCCGGGAATCACCCGATGAAAGATCGTCCCGTTGTAGAAGCCGGACTTCGCCAGCGTGATGAAATTTTCGACGTGTTTGGGCGCCTTGTGCGGGAAGAACACGATCTCCATCTCTCCGAAATTCGTTTTAATAATCGCTTTGGGACCTTTCGCCGTCTCAGCCTTCCCAACCGGGGCCTTGTCGGCCGCCTGAAGCAGGTCCATTGCCAACAACAGACTCCCGCCCAACGCGAGGACCATCGCCACTCTCCGCACCATGATTCGCTTCTCCATCGTCTGCCTCCCTGAAATAAAAAATGGTCTCGTGATGAAGTGACCGGCTCGCCGACAGGATCAGCGCCCTAGCTGCTGGAGGGCCTGCTTCGCCGCCTGTTGTTCCGCTTCTTTCTTGCTGAGCCCGGACCCAGTTCCGACAGCCTTGCCCTGAACGGAGAGCTCGACTTCGAAAAGCTTTTGATGGTCCGGTCCTGTTTCTCGAGTGGTGACATAGCAGGGTAAGGTGTCATGGGTCTTTTGACACCATTCCTGGAACTGGGTCTTGTAGTCTCCCGCTCCAGGCTGTTCCTGCTGCGCGGCAATATTCGTCAGCTCCTCGGCGAAAATGTGGCGCGTCACCACCCGGCTCGCCTCGAATCCTCCGTCCAGATGCACCGCCGCGAGCACCGCTTCCAGGGCATCCGCCAGCAGCGAGTCTTTCTCGCGCCCCTTTGAACGATCTTCCCCGCGCCCGAGTTTGAGATGCTCTCCCAACCCGAGCCGGCGAGCCACCTGTGCCAGCGATCTTTCACTTACCACCTTCGCCTTCAACTTCGAAAGGGTCCCTTCGGACGACTGCGGTAAGGCGGAAGCCAGGTACTCGCTCATCACCAGCGACAGCACAGCATCGCCGAGAAATTCGAGCCGCTCGTTATGGAGGAGAGGGACCGCTTTCTGTTCGTTGACGTGAGAAGAATGGGTCAGCGCCTCTTCGAGCAAGGCAAGCGCCTTAAATCGATAGCCCAACAAAGGCTGGAGTGAATCAGCAGAGGAAACCGAATTCATAGTGGCGAGTCTATCCCTCGCACAGGCTTGTTAGGCGTCCGGTTTTCTAAAGAGCAAACAGGCATTGACCCCGCCGAATCCAAAGGAGTTCGACAGCGCAACCGTCACAGCCGCAGGCCTGGCCTTATGCGGAATATAATCCAGGTCGCAAGCTGGATCCGGATGGTCCAGGTTGATCGTCGGAGGCAGGATCCCGTGATGAAGCGCCAGCACACTGAATACCGCTTCGATCCCACCTGCTGCTCCGAGTAAGTGGCCGGTCATCGACTTGGTCGAACTCACCGGAATCTGATAGGCTCGTTGGCCGAACACCTGCTTGATGGCCTTGGTCTCAATGGCGTCCGCCATCGTCGAGGTGCCATGGGCGTTGATGTAGCCGACCTGCTCCTTGCCGATCCCGGCATCCTTCAGCGCCAGCTCCATACAGCGGACCGCGCCCTCGCCCTCTTCGGACGGGGCCGTAATATGATAGGCGTCGCTGTTCATGCCATAGCCGATGAGTTCCGCATAGATCCGAACCCCACGGCGGCGCGCATGATCCAGCTCCTCCAGAACCACGACTCCGGCGCCTTCCCCAAGCACGAACCCGTCGCGATCCTTATCGAAGGGCCGGCTCGCTTTCGTCGGCTCATCGTTGCGGAACGAGAGGGCCTTCGCGGCAGCAAAGCCTGCGACCCCCAACGGCGTAATGGCGGCTTCCGCTCCACCGGCGATCATGACATCGGCATCGCCCCCCTGAATCAGCCGGAACGCCTCGCCGATGCAATGATTGCCCGTCGCGCAAGCTGTCACCGCGCAGGAATTTGGCCCCTTGGCGCCCAGTCTGATCGCCACCTGCCCCGATGCCAAATTGATGATGGTCATCGGAATGAAAAATGGCGAGACACGCCCTGGTCCTTTTTCCTGCAAAATCTTATGGTAGTGCTCGATCGATCCCAGCCCGCCGATGCCAGACCCGATATAGACCCCGACCCTCGTGGCCTCTTCCGGCGCCACGGTGAACCCCGCATCATCCACCGCCAGCTGGGCTGCCCCCACGGCATAATGGATGAACGTATCCATCTTTTTGATGTCTTTTTTCTCGATAAACTGGGTCGGGTCGAAATCTTTCACTTCACCGGCAATGCGGGCATCGTAGGCCGCGGGATCGAACTTCGTGATCGGGCCGATGCCGGACTCGCCGGCACAGATGGCCTTCCACGTTTTGCCGATACCGGTGCCCAGCGGTGTTACCACCCCCAAGCCGGTCACGACGATCCGTCTGGTCGAACGAACACCCATAATGTCTTGGCCCGCTTAGGCCTTTTCCTTGATGTAGTCCAAAGCTTTCCCGACCGTCAGAATTTTTTCCGCGTCTTCGTCTGGAATTTCGATTCCGAACTCTTCTTCGAGGGCCATTACCAGCTCGACCGTATCGAGCGAGTCGGCGCCAAGGTCTTCCACGAAGCTGGCTTCAAGCGAGACCTCATCCTCCTCGACTCCGAGCTGCTCACCGATAATTTTCTTCACCCGTTCTTCTACAGTACCCATTGATTTTCCTGCCTCCTTCCCCATCGTAGATCCTCCTTGTCGCTGCGAATCTGTCGCCGCAGCATCACACAAATTCCATCCTCACCGTCGTCACGGCATCAGCATGCCCCCGTTCACGTGCAACACGTGGCCCGTGATGTAGGCCGCCTCGTCTGACACGAGAAAACACACCGCTGCCGCAATATCAGCCGGCGTACCCAACCGTCCCAATGGGATTTGCTTTTGAAGCTGGTCTTTCACCTCGGGCGACAACCCCTGCGTCATGGCGGTGTCGATGAATCCCGGCGCGACCGCGTTCACCGTCACGGATCGGCTCGCATATTCCCGCGCCACCGTCTTGGTCAAACCGATCACCGCCGCCTTGGAGGCCGCGTAATTGGCCTGGCCTACATTGCCCATCACCCCGACGATCGACGCAATGTTCACGATACGGCCATACCGTTGCTTGGTCATCGGGAGCAAGACCGCCTTGATGCAATTGAACGTTCCGGTCAAATTCACTTGCAGCACCAGGTTCCAGTCTTCTTCTTTCATCCGCAATAGCAGCCCGTCGCGCGTGATCCCGGCATTGTTGACCAGGATATCGACCTTCCCCCATTCCTTGATCACCTGATCGACCATGGCTTTGGTGTCAGTGCCGTTCGCCACATCGACCTTGACGTTCAGCGCCTTGCGGCCCAACTGCTCCACCGCCGCAACCGTGTCCTTCGACCGGCTCGGATCGAGGTCGGCCACAACGATATCCGCCCCGGCCTGCGCCAGCGCTTCGGCGATCGCCCGGCCGATGCCCTGCGCCGCCCCTGTGACAATTGCAACCTTACCATGTAATGACATTCGTTCGTTCCTCACATCTCTTCACGCACTCAACGCGGCGCGAGTCGCCTCGAGCGACTTTGGATCATTCACGTTCAAGGTCACCGCGTCCGGCACGATTCGTTTGATCAACCCGCTCAACACCGTTCCCGGCCCGACTTCGACAAACGTCGTCACGCCCATCGCAGCCATCGCCTTCACCGAATCTTCCCAGAGCACCGACGAAGGCAACTGCCGCACTAACGAGGCTTGGATATCGCCGGCCTTGCTGATTAACCTGGCTTCCGCATTATTCACCAAGGGGATCTTCAGATCGGACCAGGCGATCCCGGCTAAATCGCCCGCCAGTCGATCGGCCGCCTTCTGCATCAGCGGCGTATGGACCGGCACGCTAACAGGGAGCGGAATCGCCTTCTTACAGCCCCTGGCCTTCGCCAGCTCAATGGCCCGCTCGACAGCAGCCTTTTCTCCGGCAATGACCACCTGTCCAGGCGAATTGAAATTCGCCGCAGCCACCACTCCGACAGCAGAAGCTTCCCGGCAGAGCTTTTTCACGATATCGGTCGTCAGGCCGAGCAGCGCGGCAACCAACCCGGTCCCTAGCGGCACAGCTTCGGCCATATACCGGCCCCGCTTCTGCACAATCGCCACAGCCTCACGATAGGTCAGGCCCCCAGCTGCTACAAGAGCTGAATATTCTCCCAAACTATGGCCTGCGACCGCAACCGGCGTGATCCCTAACGGCTCGAATGCACGGAGCGAGGCCAGACTGCTCACCAACAGGGCAGGCTGCGTATATTCCGTGAGATTCAATCGTTCTACCGGCCCCTCGAAACAAAGCGCGGCAATATCATAACCCAGCACCAACGAGGCCTCCTCGTAGAGACTGCGGATGCCGGGATTGGACTCGGCCAAGGCTCGGCCCATCCCGACCGACTGGGACCCCTGGCCAGGAAAGACCAATCCAACATTGGAAGACCTTGTTGATTGGAGAATCGTCATACTACCGGAGTGATCGCACGGGGCTACTGGTTGCTCTCATCATTATAATAATACTCAAAACTGGAGAGGGCGCCATGCACCGTTTCCGTGCTTAGATATCGTCGAATTTCTCTTGAATGTCAACGGGAAAAGTTTCTTACGCTCGCAAGCTGTACGCGGATAGCTGCTCGTTTCTTGTCCTACCATCGGATGAGTGCCGAGGCCCAGGTCAAGCCGGCCCCGAAGGCCCCCAGCATGACCAAGCTACCCTCTTTAATCCGGCCCTGACGCATCGCTTCATCCAGGGCAATGGGAATCGAAGCAGCCGAGGTGTTCCCGTAGCGATCGAGGTTCAACATCACTTTTTCAGGAGGAAGTCCAAGACGGCTGGCCACTGCCTTCAGAATACGAATGTTGGCTTGATGTGGCACATAAAGGTCGAGATCCTCGACGCCAAGATTATTCGCAGCCAAGGTCTCCCTCGCCACTTCCTCTAGGGTCCGCACCGCCACCTTGAAGGTTTCGTTCCCCTTCATCTTGATATACTGCATCCGCTCCGCCACGACTTTCTCAGAAGGAGGGAGGCGCGACCCGCCCCCTGGGACCGTGATCAAATCGCAGAGACTGCCATCGGAACGAAGGTGCGTCGAAAGAATTCCATGGTCATTTTCACTGGCGCTGATTACGGCGGATCCGGCTCCGTCGCCGAATAGAATGCAGGTGTTGCGATCGGTCCAGTCGGTAATCCCCGACATCACTTCCGACCCAATGATTAACACATGGCGCATGCCGGTTTTGATATAGGCATCCGCCATCGATAGGGCATAGACAAACCCGCAACAGGCGGCCGACAAATCGCAGGCCCCCGCTTTCGTGGCTCCCAAACGATGCTGGATCACACAGGCCGTGGCAGGCAGAGGATAATCGCCCGTACAGGTTGCCAACAGAATCAGATCGAGATCGGCCGCACTCACCCCCGCAGCAGCCAAGGCCCGCTCCGCCGCCTTCACTGCCAGATCGGAACAGGCTTCACCGGGACCGGCCACATGCCGCTCGCGGATACCCGTCCGCTCGACGATCCATTCGTCCGAGGTGGCCACCATCCCTTCCAAATCAGCATTAGTCAGCACTTTGGTCGGCACATAGGAGCCGGTCCCCGCAATGCGGGCCCTCATGCTGAAACATCCCCAGCCGGTTTAGGTTGCGAGAGGCTCTCTTGAATATCACGTTGGATCAACTCATCGACGCGACTCTCGGCCAAGCCTTTCGCCCGACGAATGGCATTCTTAATCGCCTTGGCAGACGAACGGCCATGACAGATCATCGTAATGCCGTTGACGCCCAATAGCGGCGCCCCGCCGAATTCTGCGTAATCGATTCGTTTTTTCAAATTCAGCAACGGCTTGGCAATGAGCGGGTAAGCCAAGCGGCCGAAGAAGGACCCTGAGATTTCCTTGAACAGCAATTTCTTGATCGTATCGGCCACGCCCTCGGAAATCTTCAACGCAACGTTCCCGATAAATCCGTCGCACACCACCACATCCGCACTCCCGCTGTACACATCGCGGCCCTCGACATTCCCGATGAAGTTGAGCGAGCTGGCCTTCAAAAGCTTGAAGGCTTCCTTCGTCACTTCATTGCCTTTACTGTCCTCTTCCCCGATGCTTAAGAGTCCGACGCGCGGATTGGGCTTCCCGAAAAGATGCTTGCCGTATTCATTCCCCATAATGGCGAATTGCGCCAGATGCTGGGCGCTACAATCTACGTTCGCCCCAACATCCAACATGATGGCCATGCCGGTCAGCGTCGGCAGGCAGGTCGCAATCGCCGGACGCTCAACACCTTTGGTCAGCCCGAGCACAAAAAAAGAGGCCACCATGCTGGCGCCGGTGTTCCCGGGGCTGACAACGGCGCTGGCCTCGCCGCTCTTGACCAACTCGGTCGCAATCCAAATAGAGGAATTTCTCTTTTTACGGGCAACCGTCGCGGGCGATTCGTGCATCTCGACGACTTGCGAGGCATGGCGAATCGATAGACGAGGATCGGTACAGCCAAGGCGTCGACATTCGGCGGTGAGTAGGGCCTCATCGCCGACAAGGATGACCTCAACATCACATTCCTGGGCAGCCTGGAGCGCCCCCTCAATGGCCGGGGCCGGTCCATGGTCACCGCCCATGGCATCAAGCGCAATTCTCATAGCGACCAGGTACTCATCGAATGATGATGTGCCACGCGGTCACGGTCGACGACCGGCCGTCACCACGCGACATGCAGGAGAAGTGTAAAGCAGTGAAATGATTGACGCAACAGGCGAGCAGAGATGACCCCGCCGTGATCCTTGAAGCACTCGTGCCTGTGAGCCTTGCCCACAGGCGAGTGGCCTAGGACTCTTCGACCTGGATAACCGCCTTGCCCTTATACGTTCCGCACTTCAAACAGGCATAATGAGGCAGCTTGATCTCATGGCACTGCGGACAGACGGACATGCCCGGAGGGGTCATGCGCAACTTCTGGGTGCGTCGCGTATCGCGGCGTTCCCGTGAATGTTTATGTTTCGGATTTGGCATGGCAACTCCTTCTCACTCTTCGTAGCAGACGGTCAGGCCTCGGAGGCTGATGATCCGCCGGTCTTGCGTTTCATGCTCTGGACCACCCGAAACATCGGAATCGGTGGTTCCGCGGCACACTGACAGGGCCCCTCATTCAAGTTCTTCCCGCATCGCGCGCACAGCCCCAAACACTCGTGGCTGCAGATCGGCTGCATCGGCGCCGCCAGGATCACATGCTCGCGTAACATGGGAGCGAGATCGAGACGGTTACCCTGATATTGATACTGATCGTCCAGATCCTCTTCTTCTTCGGCCGCTGCGGCCTCCTCGCGCGCCTTTCTGGGGTCGACGCGATTCGGAAGCTTCGATGCTGGCTTGGGCTCCGGAATAAAAGCCGCCCGCACAGAAAAGGCCAAGGAATCTTCATACTGTTTCAAACATCGCACACACTCGCGGACGATCGTGCCTTCCAGCACACCGGTCACGGCAACCAGCCCTTCGACGTTGGTTAGGTCCAGACTGACCGCCAGAGGGCCACGGGCCGAGGCATCATCGTTAGTCAAGCCGAGCTCTTCGGCCGTGACCTCGCCAACCAGCGAGAGCCCGTCGTCCGTGATGTCCGCCAGTAGGGGCGTCAATAAATCCATCGTGGCACCTACCTGCATTCCCATCCCCAACGTCACCGGTTATCTATCTCTCTTCCGCAAAGCTGATGAGGGCGATGTGCCGAGCGCGCTTGACGGCTGCCGTCAATTCGCGCTGGTGCCTCATGCAATTGCCGGATATACGCCGCGGGACAATCCGACCACGCTCCGTCAAAAAGTTTCTCAGCAAACCGACATCTTTGAAATCAATCGCCCCTTTTTCAATGCAAAACCGGCAAGGCCTGCGGCGTTGAAAAAACCGTCCGCCTCCACCGCCCCCCTCACGATCTCCGCCCTGTTCACGCTCCATAACCGTCTCCCTCTCTGTTAGACGTGCTCTTCGGGTTCATAGCCGACATCATCATGCGCCGGCGCCTCAGCCCCACCGCTGCCATCCTGGCGCTTCGGCATGAACGTTACCGTTTGGGCCACCACCTCGTGCTTACTGCGCTTCTGGCCGTCTTCCGTTTCCCACCGGCGCTGCTGCAGCCGCCCGTCAACGATGACCCCGCTCCCCTTACTAAGGTACTGCCCGCAATGTTCCGCTTGCTTGCCGAACACCACAATATCGACAAAACAGACTTCCTCTTTCAATTCCTCCCCCTGCTTATAGCGCCGGCTGACCGCCAAGCCCAAACTGGCCACCGGCGTTCCGTTCGGCGTATACCGCAGCTCGGGGCTTCTCGTGAGGTTCCCGATGAGGATGACTTTATTAAACCCGGCCACCGGCGAACTCCTCCGATGACGCCTCGAGCGGACGTGGCGCCACTAGTTCTTTTTTCAGATGGACGGTCAAAAACTTGATGATGGGGTCTTCCAGACGATAAGATCGCTCCAATTCACCAACCGTGATACTGGGCGCTCTGAAGTAGAAATAGGCGTACGTGCCCTTCCGCTCCCGCTTCACCTCGTAGGCGAGCTTCTTCTTGCCCAAGTTTTCAGATTTGATGAACTGTGCGCCGGTCTTTTCCGCCACTGCCTTCATCTTGGCGATCAGGGCAGCGGTCTCCTCATCGGAGATAGACGTACGAATAATGAACAGAGACTCGTAGAGCTCCATGAAGCAATCCTCCTGGACAAAGGCCCCCGAACAAGTCGGGAGCAAGGTGTTGGCGCGCTGGTTCAGCCAGCGCGAAGGGGTAAAACTACCATAGCCTTGAAGAAACTGTCAAACCAAAGGGGACGCGCTTTCGACCCTGCGCTCAGCCAGGCTGCGCCGCCGCATCCCCTCCCGGATTCTCCCGTATATTAAACTGGTTCATCCCTGCAGCCGTTCCCTGGTGGATCAGACAGTCCAGGGCATCGACGGCTCGATCCAGACAGGGGTTCAAGACCTCGACCTCTTCTGTCGTGAAGGCCTGTAGCACGTAATCAGCTGAATCCTGGCGCGGAGCCGGCCGGCCGATTCCGATCTTGATCCGCACAAACTCCGGCGTCCCGATCGCCTCAATGATCGACTTGATTCCGTTGTGTCCCCCATGCCCGCCGCCCTGCTTGATCCGGAGACGTCCCAGGTCAAGGTCCAGATCGTCGTGGATGAGGATGAGATCGTCGGCTGTGAGCGAATACTCGCGAAGGAGACCTTTGAGCGGAGGACCGGTAAGATTCATCCAGTCGAGCGTGCCGGCAAGTTCGAGGAGTTCCGACCCGAGTCGTCCCGAGCCGCGCTGGGCCATCCCGCGCCTGGAGAGACGGATGGACCACCGAGCGGCTGCCCGCTCGATAGTCCACATACCGGCGTTGTGGCGGGTTTTGGCATAGGACGCGCCCGGATTGCCCAGCCCAAGAATGAGACGCAACGTTACTTCTTCTTTTCGGTTTCTTTCTTCTCAGCTTTTGGCCCAGCAGCGCCCTTCTTGTCACCGCCCTTGACATCGGCAACCACACCAGCCTTCGCCGCATCGCCGCCAGCCGCGCCTTCAACTTTGCCCTTGGCCGCCACTTCAGGCTCTTTCCCGCCCTCTGCCACTCCCGTACCGCTAGCCAGGAGCGATTCAAGCTTGGCTTCCGTGATCGGCGCTGCCACGCTCACGACCATCTGCTCAGGATCGTCGAGATAGCGGATCCCTTCGTGCACGACCACATCTTTCAAATGGAGGCCCTGCGAAATATTGAGACCAGACGCATCAACTTCGATGAAGTCCGGCAACACATCCGGCAAACATTCAATATGCAACTCGCGCATATTGTGGTGCAGGATGCCGCCTTCCTTGACGCCAGCCGGCACGCCGCCGGTCAAATGCAGGGGCACCTTGACGCGAATCGGCTTATTCATCGAGATTTCAAACAAATCCGCATGCAGCACATTACCTTCGACCGGATCAACCTGGAAATCGCGCAGGAGCGCAGTCCGTTTCGGTTTAGACTTCGCGCCGAGCAACGTGAGCGACACGAGCGCGGACCCTCCGGACTGGGCCTTCAAAATCTTGACCAAGCTATCCGGCTCAATCGTCAGCATCAGGCATTCCCCCTGCCCATACAACACCCCGGGGATCTTGCCTTCCCGCCGAAGCTGGCGCGCTGCACCTTTGCCCGTTGTTTCTCTTACTGTGACTGCTAGTTCAAATTTCATGGTGCTCCTCCGTCCCCTTCTCGCTAATCTTCATATGCTGTGATCTCAAGCTAGGCAAACAATGAACTGACCGACTCATCTTCATGGATACGCCGGATCGCTTCACCCAAAAGTGGCGCGACCGATAATTGATGTAACTTCGGACAGATCTGCTCCTTGCCCCGCAACGGAATCGAATTAGTGACGATCACCTGTTTCAGGCAGGACTGCTGGATCCGGTCCAACGACGGCCCGGTCAGCACAGCGTGGGTGCAAGCGGTCCAGACTTCCCGCGCCCCCTTATCGAAACAGGCCTGCGCCCCCTTCACGATAGTGCCGGCCGTGTCGATCATGTCGTCCAACAACAATGCGCTCTTGCCCGACACGTCGCCGATGATGTTCATCACCTGCGTCTGGTTGGGGCCTTCACGCCGCTTGTCGATAATGGCCAAATTCGCTTGCAGCCGTTTCGCAAATGCTCTGGCCCGCTCCACGCCACCGGCGTCCGGAGACACCACCACCAGATCGCTGATCTTTTGCTTGGTAATGTAATCCAGCAGGACGGGAAGCGCGTAGAGATGGTCCACCGGGATATTGAAGAATCCCTGGATCTGCCCCGCATGGAGGTCCATCGTGAGGACGCGGTCCGTGCCGGCCGTGCTGATCAGATCGGCCACGAGCTTCGCCGAGATCGGCACCCGCGGCTGGTCCTTGCGATCCTGCCTGGCATAGCCAAAATAGGGGATGACTGCGGTGATGCGATTCGCGGAGGACCGTTTGAGCGCATCAATGATGATCAACAGCTCCATCAGGGAGTCATTGACCGGCTGACAGCTGGACTGCACGACGAAGACGTCGGCGCCGCGCACGTTTTCCTCGATCTTGACGCGAATCTCACCGTCGCTAAATGATGCAACCGTGGCCTCGCCAAGCTTTATCCCGAGATAGGCACAAATCTCATGGGCCAAGGCCGGATTCGCATTACCGGAGAATATCTTGATCGCTCCACTCATTGATTTTCCAGATAATCCTTTGGATACAACTGCTAAGATTCTGATTTCGTTACGTGGTTCGTCTCGACGGCGTTCGGCAGGCGCAGCCGTACTGCTCGCCTACCCCTCTGAACTGCGCGCTATTGAGGAAGCCAACTAAGGGGCCAAACTCTAACGGAATGCACGGAAGGTTGTCAACCGAGTCCTATCGCGGAGCTCCCTCTTGTACGAGGAGTGGGCCGGAACAATTCGGGACGACGAACAGGGTCATCCCCTGCTCACCCGCAAACGTGGCCTGGGCCAGACGCGCGGCCGCTTCATCTGCAAAGACCCCGAACACCGTCGCCCCGCTTCCGGACAACAGCGCAATCTCAGCCCCTTGCGCCTGCAGACGCTGCTTAATCTCCAAGAGCTTCTCCTGCGCAGCAAAGACGGGGGATTCGAAGTCATTCGCGGCGGCGGCAGCCAATTGCGGCCAACTCACCCGTGCCTGCCGATCGAGCTCGCACTGGATCTGGGATAAAGACGTGACCCCGGTCCTGGTAGCAGCCAATTCCTGGTAGGCCCACTTGGTATTGACCCCGAACCCTGGATTGACCAACAGGACCCAGCGCGTTCCCTCAACCACGACCGGACGAACCGTTTCACCCCGACTGGTCACAAATGCCGAGGGAGCAAAGAGAAAGAAAGGCACATCGCTCCCCAGCGCTTGTCCGACATCAGCCATCTCCAGCGACGACCAGCCGAGCCGCAATAAACGATTCAATCCGATAATCGTCGCGGCGGCATCGCTGCTCCCCCCACCCAGACCCGCGCCCATGGGAATGCGTTTCCGCAGTTCAATGTCGAGACCGACCGATCGCCGGGCTCGCGCTAAAACCGCGGCGGCGGCGCGATAGACGAGATTGCTTTCATCCGCCGCCAACTGCACGGCGTCACAGCTCAAATGGATGCCAGGCCGGTCGGGACAGAGCCTGATCCGCACCTCGTCTTCAAGCCCGACCGTCTGCATGATCGACCAGAGGTTATGAAACCCGTCGGAACGGCGGTCGAGGATGCGGAGAATGAGATTAATTTTGGCCGGAGCAAAAACGGTGATCGCCGAGGAGCTTAGTGGCGGGCTAATTAGGACCTCCCTTGATCGCATCCTTCTCTAATCAATAACGGAGCGATCGCGTATTGAGTTTGAGGAACCTGGCAACTTTTTTCTTAACCTAGTTGGTCCGCTCGAGCGCCTGCAAGAGTAAATCTTTTTTAATGCCGTTAATCAGCCATTCGAATTAGCTATTGGTCGCACTCGTGTGCCGATAGCCCCGGTAAAGATAGTGCAGGCCGGAGAGAAGCGTGAAGGAAACCATGCAGAGCAAGAGCGGCGGCATAACGGCGGGGTTAAAATCATGGGAACTCAGGAATATCACCATCACAATATAAGATAGCTGAAACAACGTCGTGCCCTTTCCCAGGAACGTGGGGGTAATGTCCACGTGGGAATCCGTGACATGCGCCACCACCGTACCCAGCATCAAGATCAAATCCCGGCTGACCACGAGGATGGCGACCCAGGAGGGGATCAAATGAATCAGCGACAGCGTGACGAACCCGGAGGCCAGGAGCAGCTTGTCGGCCAAGGGGTCCAGCACGGCCCCCAGCTTCGTATGCTGATTCGTGATACGGGCGATCGCCCCATCGAGCGCGTCAGTGATGCCCGCCACAATCAGCACGATCAGCGCTTGATCGAACTGCTCATAGACCAACAACCCGACGTAGCAGGGAATCAGGAGGATCCGGATGATGGTCAAACTGTTGGGGATATTCATACTTTCCAGGGCCGATTCTCTCCCCTCGCGGGGGGGGAATGATAGGAGGGCGCTCCGCGGATGTCAACGGCTTGCAGTCGGCAGAGCCTCTCCCTATAATTGGATCTCTGAGCCATTTCACTTGCCGGTCATGGAGGTCGTGATGAGTTCGCTGCCCCTGCTCTTCAAAAAAGAAGGTCTCGTCGAAAAGCACCAGGTCGAAGGAGTTGATCCGAGTGACCGGTACTTCAATCGCGCCGTCCTCGTCAATCGAACCCCCTCCGGCTACGCCGCCAAGACCATGTATGAAGCCCTGACAGTTGAGGGACATTCACATTTAACCATCGGCGCTGCCGTGCAGGAACTCATCGGAGCGATGCAGGGATTCGGCTTCAAACAACTAAGAACCCGCGCCAATTTCAAAGGCACAAAGTATCTCGCCGAAAAAGAAACCTGGGTCGATTATCAAGACCTGGCGTAGTCCCCGATTATCCCGGCTGCCGTCCCACCGCTTCACTGGCCCACGCGTGCGCAGAACGCTCAAAATGGCCTTCAGCAAGGCCGCAGGCGAGTCGAAACCAGAAACGTATCTCGGGGTACGTTGAGGATTTCGATGAGCCGAAAACGAAGCTGACGGACTTTTTCAACGTTCTGCCCTTGCCACAAACTCTCGATACACAAGATCGTGAATGAGTGGGCGGAAGATCTTAATCTTCTTGTTCTTCCGGCTGGGATGTACCCGGTTGGAGAGCAGCACTACTTCCAATTCGCACAGTGGGTCGACCCACAAAGATGTTCCCGTATAGCCGAGATGCCCGAACGACTCTTCAGAAAAACAGGACCCGGCAGAAGAGGGAGCAGACGGAGTATCCCATCCCAAGGCCCAACTGGATTGGAAGGCCGATTCCTGGCGCATCGTAAACTGCCTGACCAACGCGCCATCCAACATCGACTCTTTCCCGTGATACGCGTTGAGCCAGGCCCCTGACACGGCCAGCACAGACTCGACGGTCCCGAACAGACCTGCATGGCCCACAACCCCGCCCATCGCCCCGGCATTTTCGTCATGCACATCGCCACGCAATAACCGCTGGCGCCTCTCGTCCCATTCAGTCGGAGCAATCCTTGCCACATCAATAGAAGATTGACCATTCCCTGTTACGGGACAAAATAACAATGGGTCAGCCCCCATCGGTCTTGCGATCGCTTCTGCAAACCAGCGGTCCAAGGCCATGCCACTTAGACGCTCCACTAGCAATCCCAGCAGAATAAATCCAAGATCGCTGTAGAGGCTTCGCTCGCGCCGTTCATAGATCAACGGCTCGTCACGAATCAGTTCCAACATTGCCGACTTGGTGGACTGATCGCCGCCGGCCCCTCCAGGGAGCAGGCCTCGCGCTGCAAGCCTCTCATACAAAGGCCGCCAGCCCGGCAAGCCCGATCGATGGGCCAAAAGATCTCGCACTGTCGCCTGCCCGATCGGTGTCCCTTCCAACTCTGCAAAGGTCTGTTGCAGGGAATCGTCGAGCGAAATCTTTCCGCGCTGAGTCAGGAGCAAGAGCGAAGTGACCGTCACCAGCGGCTTTGTCAGAGAGGCCAAGTCATAGATCGTGGACACTTGCACGGGAGGGCCGGGAGGCTGCGAGGACAACCGGCCTGCCACCAACAGGCATTGCAGCTCCCCGCGCAGACGCACCGCCAGTTGGGCGCCGGGAAAGACCCCTTCATCAACGGCCGATTGCAAGGCCACTGCAATATGTTGTGGAATAGCCATAGGCACGACAACCAGTTATCGGTGGGAAAATCTGCTGGCGGCGAGCGGCCCGAAGCACAGATGGACAGGCATCAGCGAAGGGGGAACGGCCAGGTCGAACCCATTACAAAACCGGTCGTGAGTCTCCCGCCAGCTTGTTCTCCGATGCGGTCGCGGCGTCATGAAACGCTTCCTGCTCTTCCACTTCCAACATCCGTTCGAACATTCGCAGCGACGCGCGTAACCGTTCAACCATGAGCAACCGCTGTTTCTGGAGCGCTGACAGATCTCGTTGCGTATCGGTCAAATCGACCCTGGCCTGACGGATCAGTTCGCCGGCCTTCAGCTCGGCCTCCTTGACGACCAGGTCCGCCTCGCGCTGCGCATTCCGCTTCAAATCCTCCGCCAGCGTCTGCACCGACAGAAGGGTGCTAGACAGAGTCGACTCTGTCCGCTTCAGCTCGGCCAGCTGTTGCTCCAGCGACAGGACCCGTTCACGCTGGAGCGTGGAGTCCAGGTTCAACGATTCGACCGTTTGTGCCAGCTCTTCAAGGAAGCGATTGACCTCGTCCTTGTCATACCCGCGAAAGCCGACCCTGAATACCATTTGCTGAATATCGAGGGGTGTAATTCTCATGGCATCCTCCCTGGTCATCTCAGTTCATCCTCAGGGCCAATTCCTTGAGTGATTGCACGACTGCGATCTGTAAAAACGTAATGATCAGAATCACGATGACCGGCGACAAATCGATCCCCATGCGCCAGCCGACCCAGCCACGAATCGGCGCCAAAAGCGGCTCGGTCGCGTGATCGAGAAATTGCACGATGGGATTCCAGGGATCAGGATTCACCCAGGAGATCAGTGCCCGCGCGATAATCACCCACATATAGAGCCACAACACATAGTCGAGAATCGTCGCAATCGCCGCAATCACATTCCCTGCAACAAACATCAGCGTCCCAGCTCCTTCGATCGCATCGTCGCCGCTTCGACGGCCGCCATCAATGTCGCCCGGAAGCTTCCCTGTTCAAGTTGATAGAGCCCGGCAATCGTGGTGCCTCCCGGCGAGGCCACCCGGTCTTTGAGTTGCGCGGGATGGACCCCTGACTCTAGCACCAACTGGGCCGCGCCGAGCACGGTCTGGGCTGCCAGCAGTTCGGCCGTCTGCCGCGGGAGCCCCATCTGCACCCCCCCGTCAGCCAGGGCCTCAATGGCAAGAAACACATAGGCCGGCCCACTCCCGCTCAATCCGGTCACGGCATCCATCAATCGTTCTTCGACCAGCACCACCCGCCCGACCGCTTCGAAGACCGTCCGAGCCAATCGGCTATCCTCTTCAGAGACCCCGCTGCCCAAGGCCAGGGCGGTCATCCCCTCCCGAACCAAGGCCGGAGTATTCGGCATGGCCCGCACGACCCTCATCGCTCCGCCCATCTGTTCCGCAATGGTCTTGATCGTCACGCCCGCCACAATCGAAACCACCAGGGACTGGGCCAGGGCCGGACCAACCTCGCTGAGCACGGCAGGAAGCGTCTGGGGCTTCACTGCCAAGACCACCACATTGGCCCAGGCGATCGCCTCACGGTTGGCGGAGCCGACCCGAACACCGAACTGGCTTTTCAAGTGATCGCCGCGCGCAGCAACGGGATCAGTCACCCAGATCGACTCGGCAGGACAAAGCCGGCCCGCAAGCAGACCGCCGATCAAGGCCTCGGCCATCTGGCCTCCCCCGATAAATGCAATCTTGTTGGTGATCGTTGGATTAGACATGCCTTGCTCCAAATATCGCCGTACCGACCCGAACCATCGTCGCTCCCTCTTCGACTGCCACGGGATAATCGCTCGACATACCCATCGACAGTTCCTTCAAGGAGACCCTGCTGATCCCTTGGCGCGAAAGGCGCTCGGCCAACTCCCGCAGACGACGAAAGAAAGGACGGGCCTGTTCCGGCTCGCTGGCCGGAGGAGGAATCGCCATGAGCCCCCGCACTTCTATGTGGGACAGAGCGCCCACTTGCGGCAACAGACGCTCAAGGTCGTCTGGCTGAAAGCCAGACTTCGTCGGCTCCCCTTCAAGATTCACTTCCAGCAACACCGCTTGCCTGATCCCTGCGTCTTGCGCCCGCTTGTCGATCTCCTCCGCCAATTCGAGGCTATCAACCGAATGGATCAAGTCGAAGACCCCCACGACCGACCGGGCCTTGCGCCGCTGCAAATGACCGATAAAGTGCCACTGGATCGGCAGTCCCTTCAACGCCTCGATTTTGGGAAGCGCCTCCTGGAGGCGGTTCTCACCGAGGATCGTCAATCCCGCCGCGATACCCTCGCGAATCTGTTCCACCCCCACCGATTTCGTGGCGGCAACGAGGCGCACGCTCCCTTTGGCCCCCCCGGATCGCTCCGTCGCATGCCAAATCTGCTCGAGCAGGTCTCGAACATTCTCGCTGATTGAACCGCCCGCCCGTAAATCCATTGCATCTGACCAGCCACAGCTAAATTCATATTTCGTAAAAAGTCCTCGGGCATTCTACCGAAACCGCCCGCCAAATGTCAGCGTCAATGGGCTGACAGCTATTTGCCGGAGACCAGCGTAATGCCGCTAACCATCGTCCCCTTCACCGCACCTTCCCGCCGATAGGAATAGAAGAGCTCCCCGTGGCAGATCGTGCAGAGATTCACTGACGAGACCGAAGGGGCAGAGACGCCCTCTTCTTCCACTTGCCGACGGATCAAAGCCTTGAGATCCAACCTCGCCTGATGCCCCTGATAGTCCCGCAACACCGACTCCCACTCAGGCAATCCCGCTCGCAGCTGCTCCAGCACCGGCTCATCCACTTCATAACAACAGGGACCAGCAGAGGGACCAATACTGATGCGCAGATCCGAGCTCGTCGAGCCGAACCGAGCCGCCATCAGCGCGATCGTCTTCGGAACAATTCCAGCGACCGCGCCCCGCCAGCCTGCATGAATCGCCGCCACCACACGCCGGCGCGGGTCATGCACAAGCACTGGGACGCAATCGGCCGTGCGCACCGCCACCGTTACGCCTGGCTGGTCGGTCACCAACGCATCCCACCCGCCGGGAAACTGATCCGAATCGGTCAGAGGCCGATCTACCACCAGGGCATCAGTCCCATGCACCTGTTTGACGGACAACAGCCAGCCACGCCCATGCGCCCCGGACTGGTGGGCAGGCACTCCGACTGCAAGGGCCAGCAAGTCCGCATGGCGGCGCGTGCCGAAAAAATGCCTGACGCCGTCACGGGCGGACGCAAAGGCAGGAACCGTAATAACCGCTGCGCTCATGGCCATACTCTGCTCACAAGACTCACCCTGGGGAAACCGGCAACTTAATCGACCTGCTTGCGCAAAAATGTCGGGACATCCCACTCATCATCCGCCACCACCGCTACTCGCTCCATCGATCCCCGCGAATCGCTGCTCTTCCGCTGGTAGGTCGGGCGGTCGAACTCTTTGCTCGTCAGCTCAGAGACTCGCTCTCCCCTCTGGGCACCGGCCCCGGCCATGACTTGCTGCCCGGTGCGCGCCGTCCTCGGTATAATCACAGGCATCGGCGTGGGCAGCTCTTCCCGCTCAAATCCTGTGGCAATCACCGTCACGACCAGGTCGTCGCCCATATCGGGATTGATCACCGCTCCGACGATGATGTTGGCTTCAGGATCGGCCGTCTGCTGGACGATCATGGCCGCTTCCTCGATCTCGTGCAGCGACATGTTCGGTCCGCCGGTGATGTTCAGCAGCACCCCGCGCGCTCCCTCGACATTGCCTTCCTCCAACAGGGGACTGCAGATCGCTTTTTGCGCCGCCTCAGTCGCCCGGTTCGTCCCGCGCGCCACGCCCATGCCCATCACAGCGCGACCCGTATGGGACATCACGGTGCGCACATCGGCAAAGTCCACATTCACATGGCCGTTCGTCGTGATCACATCCGCGATCCCCTGAATCGCCTGGCGGAGCACATCATCGACCACCTTAAAGGCTTCGAGCAGCGGCATGGATTTATCCACGATGCCCAGCAAGCGCTGATTCGGGATCACGAGCAGGGTATCCACATGGCAACGGAGATTCTGAATCCCTTCATCCGCATGAAGCATCCGGCGATGGCCTTCGTAGGTAAACGGCTTCGTCACGACCCCGACCGTCAGGATCCCGAGTTCGCGCGCGATGCTTGCCACGATCGGCGCCGCGCCAGTCCCGGTCCCGCCCCCCATGCCAGCCGTCACGAACACCATGTCAGCGCCTTCGAGACATTCCCGGATCTGATCCTTGCTTTCCAGCGCGGCGTCTTTCCCGACTTCCGGCTTCGCCCCAGCCCCGAGCCCCCTGGTCCGATCCGGCCCCAGTTGAAGCTTGTAAGAAGCCCGTGAGCGATCCAACGCCTGCAGATCGGTATTCGCTGCAATCAAATCGACCCGCGCCAATCCGGACATGATCATCGTGTTAATGGCGTTGCAGCCGGCGCCACCGACCCCGATCACTTTAATCCGGACAGGGGAGACCGTATCCTCTTCGAATGAAAACATTGCGACACCTCCCTTGATAAAATATACGGAACGGCCTGCCGTCTCGCCTCACGGTTAAAAGAACTCGACCATCCAAGACTTCATACGATCAAACGCCTTACGCAACGGCCGCCTGCCTCGCAGCCCCGCCGTAGCCATCTCCTGGGTATGATGCCTGGCATGGAGCAGCAGGCCGACCCCCGTAGCGTGCATGGGGTTACTCGCGATCTCGCGCAGGCCGCTGATTCCGGATGGCGCGCCGCGACGAGCTGGAAGGTTCAAGACCTTCTCTGCCGCATCGGGCATTCCTTCGAGCAGCGACGTGCCCCCGGTAATCACCACCCCGGCCCCCAACATGCCCTCGTAGCCAGCGCGCGCGATTTCCCGGCAGACCAGCTCGAATATTTCTTCGACCCGTGGCTCAAGAATCTCGGCCACGTCACGGCGCGAAAACGTCCTGGCGGGACGGTCCCCGACCGACGGCACTTCTACCGTTTCATGGCCCTGTAGCAATTCAGTCCTGGCGATCCCGTACTGCAACTTGATCTTCTCCGCCTCGGTCTGCGTGGTCAGCAACCCGATCGCCAGGTCCTTCGTCAAATTCTGCCCGCCGATCGGCAGCACTGCGGAATGTCTGATGCTCCCATCAAGAAAAATCGCGAGATCGGTCGTCCCTCCACCGAGATCGACCATGACCACGCCCAGATCCCGCTCTTCCAGGCTCAACACCGCTTCACTGGAGGCCAAGGGCTGCAACACGATATCCACGACATCCAGCCCTGCGCGATTGACACACTTGATGATGTTCTGCGCGGAGGTCACGGCGCCAGTAATCACATGCACGTTGACCTCAAGGCGGTTACCGGAGAGCCCCAAGGGCTCCCGCACTCCCTCTTGCCCGTCCACCGTGAATTCGCGCGGCAGGACATGGAGGATCCGCCGTTCGTGAGGGATGACCGCCAGCGTCCGCGCACTCTCGATGGCTCGATGGATATCCTCTCGCGTCACCTCCGACTTCTTGAGCGCCACCACGCCCTTACAGTTCTCCGCGGAGATGTGACTGCCCGCAATCCCGGTATAGACGGAGTTGATCTGAACCGCCGCCATGAGTTCCGCTTCCTCGACCGCTTTCTTGATCGATTCAACGGTACTCTCGATATCAACCACGACGCCTTTACGGAGGCCGCGAGACGGACTGGTTCCGACCCCGATGATGTTGAGGGTCCCCTCATCGGTCACCTCCGAAACTATGGCGCAGATCTTCGTGGTTCCGATATCCAACCCCACAAGAATCTGATCACGCTTCGGCACAGCCCTCACCCCCTTTCACGCACAATGACACGGTTGTCGTAACGCAAATCAATCTCGCTTGCCGCGCGCTTCCGCCCGTCGAGTGCCACAGCTCGGAACGATGGCTTCACTTTCTGGAACCGTTCCCACTGCCCGATCAAGGAATCGTTGCCGAACTGGAAGCGCACCCCGTTAGTCGATGCCACCACATTCGCCGAATTCCCGAGATCTACTTCGACCCGACCCTCGATCGTATTGGCGATCAGCTTGGCCAGCACGACCCCAGACTGCACCGCATTACGGGCCAGCGGATCGCCCAGCAACAGAGCCTTCGCCTCCAGTCCGACCAGCAGGGGCAGCGTGGGGTCATCCTGGCTGCCCAGCTTGGCCAGGAGATGCCCGTCTTCATCGCTCAACCAATGATCGACGCCCGTGCGAAGGATCGCGGACGGCGTACGCTCTAAGATGGTCACATGCAGCACATGCGGCAGCCTACGTTCGACCATCGCGTCTTTAATCCAAGCATGCGTCCTCACTCGCTCAGCCAGAAAAGTGACGCTGACCTGATGGAGCGCCATGCCTGGCTTCAAGGCTAGCAACTCTTCCACTTCCGACTTCGTCACATGGTGGATCCCCTCCACCTCGGCCGACTGGATTTCCAGCCCCTCCTGGAGCACCGGCCCCATCGCTCTAGTCACAAAGGTCAGGCCCCCAGTTAGCGCCGCTAGACCGATGATCCATTGCCCTATCCGCAGCGCGCGGCGACCTCGCGAGAATAATTTTTCCCAACGCGCCTGTTGCCGTTGATCGGAGGCTTGACTGGCGCGTGCGCCCTTCCATTGATTGAGCCGCGGGCCAGCGTTGTGCGCCGACCGCTTCCGCATGAACAGCTTCATAACGTGGCTCCTTTCCCCGACGAACGGTCCAAACGCGCAAGCGCCGACTCCAGAATCCGTTCGGTCAGTTCGTCGTACTCAATCGTGGCCTTCGCCGCCGCCATCGGCAGCAGACTCGTCTCCGTCATGCCCGGCGCCGTATTGATCTCCAAGACGAACGGACGACCGCGCGGCGTGATACGGAAGTCGACCCGGGCCGCCCCTTCACAGCCCAGCACCTCATAGGTGCGCAAGGCTAACGTCCGAATTTGCTTGGTCACAGCCGCGGACAAGGGCGCGGGACAGAGATATTGGGTTTTCCCCTTCTCATACTTTGCCGCAAAATCGTAGAACCCGCCCGGCGCCACGATCTCCACAGCCGGCAGCACCAAGGGAGCCGCATCCCGCCGTCCGATGATCGAGACCGTGACCTCATGGCCTGGAATATAAGCTTCGACCAGCACATCCGTATCGTACCGATGGGCCAAGGCCAGCGCCCCGCGCCATTGCGACGGCTTCCGCACAATCGTGACCCCGATCGTGGACCCTTGCGAGGCCGGCTTCACCACCACGGGCCAGCGCAACTTGGCCTTCCGTAGCAAACTGGCGCTAGCCACCTTCTCCCCTCGCTTCACGACCGTGCCGGCCGGCACAGGAATATGCGCGACAGCCAGAAGCGTTTTCGTCGTCATTTTATGCATGCCGATCGCGCTGGCGTGGACGCTGGAGCCGGTGTAGGGGATGCCCAACGTTTCCAGGAATCCTTGAATCGCACCATCTTCTCCGCCCGGTCCATGCAAGGAGAGAAAGGCCACTGCAATCTTCTGTTCGCACAAATCCTGAAAGAGCGTCGGACCGACATCGATGGCCACCGCATCGTAACCGCGGCGCACCAACGACCGATAGACTGCGGCGCCGGTCCGGAGCGAGACTTCACGCTCCGCCGATTGCCCGCCCATCAACACTCCGATGCGGGCGCGGGTCAACACGGGTCGCTCTGTCGAACGAAGATCGCTCATGGCACTACGCCTCACCTACGATTTTCAGTTCAAGATCCAATCGCACGCCGGCACGCCGGCGAATGGCGCTGCGGACCTTTCCGATCAAGGCGATGACGTCCGCGGCGCGCGCCTGCCCCCGGTTCACCATAAAGTTGGCATGCTTCGTCGACACTTCCGCATCGCCCACGCGAGCGCCCTTGAGGCCCACAGTCTCGATCAATCGGCCGGCAGAATCGTTCGGAGGATTTTTGAACACACAGCCGGCGTTTGGCATCGCGAGCGGCTGCGTATCCCGCCGATAATGAAGGTAGTCCTTAACCACTTTTTCAATTTCCGACCGGACACCCTGCTTCAATTGAAGCCAAACCCCCACGACGATGCCGCGCGGCAACCGTGCCCGACGATACTCGAAGAGAATCTGGCCCGCCTCCAGGTGCACGATCTGGCCTTTCAGATTCACCATGCAAACCGCCTTGACCCCATCCTTCATTTCTCCGAGCTTCGTGCCAGCATTCATCACCACACAACCGGCCACTGTGCCGGGAATGCCCGCCGCCCATTCCAACCCCGCAAGGGAATGTTTGATGGCGTAGCCGATCAACGTCGGCATCCCCACTCCCCCTTCGGCATAAAGAACGTGGCCCGGCTCTTCCTTGATGGCCCGCAGCCGCACCAGGCTGACCACGATGCCGCGGATGCCCCCGTCCCGGATGAGCAGATTCGTTCCGCCCACGACGAACAGAGGGACCTTACGTGCGCGCGCCTGCTGGACCACCAGACAGACATCCTCAATATCAATCGGTTCCACCACCACATCTGCAGGCCCTCCGATCTTGAATGAGGTGTACTCTCGCAACGGAGCCTGGAAGAACACAGGGCCTCGGAGACCTGCTACAGCGGCCCGCACATCCGCCTGCGTGAATCGCGGAGACTGTCTCGCTGCTGTCGTGGTACGTGTCCCACCTCTTGTCATGGCATCATGCGGGAGGGGTCAAACGGGCCAAGAGTCCTGGCCCCGTCTTCCAGATATCCCCCGCCCCCAAAGTAATCACGAGATCCCCGGATTTCAGATGGGGCAAGACCTGCTCCACCAGCTGATCTTTCTGTTCCACAAAGGTCACAGAGGGATGGCCTGCCGCGCGAACGATCTCGGCTAGCTTGGCTCCGGACACTCCGGGAATCGGCTGCTCACCTGCCGCATAAATTTCTGTCAGAAATAGCACGTCCGATTGCGCGAAGGCCTTGGCAAAATCCTCCAGCAGATCGCACGTCCTGGTATAGCGATGGGGCTGGAACACCACCACCAACCGCCGGTCCCCCCAGCCTTCTTTCGCGGCGGACAGGACCGCCTTAATCTCTGTCGGATGGTGCCCGTAGTCGTCCACGACCATGATCCCGTTGACTTCTCCTCGCAAATGGAAGCGCCGCTCCACTCCTGTGTAGGCCGCCAGCGCCTTTCGAATCAGGTCCACCGGCACATCCAACTCGACCCCGATCGCAATCGCCACGAGCGCATTGGAAACATTGTGTCGGCCCGGCATCGCCAGGCGGAAGGGTCCCAGATTGCGTCCGCGGAACTGCGCACGGAACTCGGCGCCCCATTGGTTCAAGCTGATGTCCGTCGCAAAGAAATCCGGCCTGACTCCATCTGGCTCACTAATCCCATAAGTCTGATAGCGTTTCACGATCTTCGGAAACAACGCCCTCAGCCTGTCGTCATCCGCGCACAACACGGACAATCCATAGAAAGGCACCTTATTGATGAATTCGAGGAAACATTCGTTGATGCGCTCCATACTCCCGTAATGCTCAAGATGTTCCCGGTCGAGGTTCGTCACGGCGGCGATGGTCGGAGACAAACGGAGGAACGACCCGTCGCTCTCGTCCGCTTCCGCCACGAGGAGATCACCCCGGCCAAGGCGAGCGTGACTTCCCAGCGCATTCACCTTGCCCCCGATCACCATGGTGGGATCCAAGCCCCCCTGCGATAGCACATTAGCCACCATCGACGTCGTCGTGGTCTTCCCGTGGGCACCAGCAATAGCGACGCCGAATTTCAACCGCATCAGCTCCGCCAGCATCTCGGCCCGCGGAATCACGGGAATCTGTTTAGCCTTCGCCGCCATCACCTCGGGGTTCTGGGCCGACACGGCGGAGGAGATCACCACCACTTGCGCCTCTCCCACATTCGATTCCTGATGGCCGAAAAAGATACGGCCGCCAAGCTCTTCCAATCGCCGCGTCGGATCGGAGGCCTGCAGATCGGAGCCCGTCACTTTATAGCCCAGGGTCAGCAGCACCTCAGCGATGCCACTCATCCCAGAGCCCCCTATGCCGACTAGATGAATCTGTTGCGTCTTGCGAAACATAGTCGCGCGCCTTACTCCACCGACCGGTGGATATGAAGATTGCTCCTGACGACGTTGCTCTGCACCCTTAGACTCCTGCCTCTCTACCAGACCGGTCGACATCATGCTGGCCCTTCATGAGTGCGTAGCATTCGCGGACGATGACCTCGGCCGCGTCGGTTCGTCTCATCGCTAAACTGGCAGCTCCCATCGCCTGCACTCGCGCTGGATCTCCGAGAATGGTCGCCACTGCGCGAGCCAACGTGGAGCCAGTGAGCGCCGATTGTGGAAGCACGACTGCGGCCCCTGCCGCCTCCATGACTTTGGCGTTCTGCATCTGATGGTTATAGATGGCGGAGGGCAGAGGAATCAGAATGGCAGGCTTACCGCATGTGGTCAGCTCCGCCACCGTCATGGCCCCGGCTCGCGCCACCACGAGATCCGCCTGCCGCAATTCGTCAGGCATGTCGTAGAGAAACGGCGTGACCTGAGCGGAGATGCCCGCGCGACGATAGGCCTCAGCCACCCGCGCCTGATCGGACTCGCCGGTCTGATGGGTGACTGTCAATTGTGGCAACTGGGTCATCAGCTCTGGCAATCCTTCAATCACCGCCGTATTAATCGCCTTCGCCCCCTGGCTCCCACCGAAAATCAACAGATGAAACGTCTTCCTGTTCTCCTGGCTCTGCTGCACGGAATCCAGAAAAGCTTTGCGAATTGGAATCCCCGTGACCCGCACCTTGGAACGAGTATACGACGCGGCCGCGGACTCGAATCCGAGAAACACCAATTGTGCGAATGGCCCCACCGCTTTATTCGCCATACCGGGCCGTGCATTCGGCTCAAGAATCACGCGTGGCACCCCTGTCAAGGCTGCGGCCAGCAGCACCATCGGACTGGTATAGCCGCCGACTCCGATCACCAGATCCGTCCGTTTTGTTCGCAAAATCTTCAAACATTGCCACAAGCTTTTTGGTAGGGCGCACAGCCCTTTCATTCCTCCCAATAGCCCCTTGCCCATCACGGGCTGAGCACTGATTAGGGCCAGCTCAAATCTCTCATGGGCCAGCACCTTCGATTCCAGTCCACGCGACGTCCCCACGAAGAGCGCCTGAGTTGCGGGGTCGCGCCGGAGAAACTCTCGCACCAACGCCACAGCCGGATAGAGATGGCCCCCGGTTCCTCCTGCTGCAATGACAATCGTCATTCGTGATCCGATCCACCCCGTCGACCACGCGAGCCGCCCGCATGCCGGTCGCGAGAGATGCTGAGCAAAATCCCCACGCCGATCAGACTGACCACGAGCGACGAGCCCCCGTAACTGACGAACGGCAAGGTCAGCCCCTTCGTCGGCAAAAGCCCTGTCACCACCGCTGCATTCACCAGAGCTTGGCCGCCGATCAAGAGGGTAATGCCCATGCCCAGATGCTGGCCGAAGGGCACCCGTGCGCGCGCGGCGATCTGAAAGCCCCGCCAGACGAACACTGCAAAAAGCAGGATCACGGTGACGGTCCCTACCAGCCCAAGTTCTTCTCCGACCAGCGATAACACAAAATCCGTATGAGCCTCCGGGAGGAAGTATAGCTTCTGCTTGCCCTCGCCCAACCCCACTCCAAAGGGCCCGCCGCTGCCGAACGCCAGAAAGGACTGAGTAATTTGAAACCCGGCAGCCGACGCTTCCTTCCAGGGAGCCAGAAAGGTCATGAGCCGTTGACGCCGGTAACTGGATCCCAGGACCAGCACCATAACGACCGGAACAGCGCAGAGGGCCAACGTCACCAGATGGGAAATGCGCGCACCAGCGAGGAAACAAAGCCCAATCGTCACCAGCCCAATCACCACGACCGTCCCAAGATCCGGCTCGATCAAGACCAGTCCGCTCAGCAGCCCGAGCACGATCAGGGCCGGCAGCAGACCCTCGCGAAACGACGCGATCTTGTCTTTTTTTCTGGTCAGATAGGATGCCATATAAATGACGACCACCAGCTTGACCAGTTCCGCCGGCTGCATAGAGATCGGCCCAAACCGTAACCAGCGTCTCGCTCCCTTGGCAGCCACACCCAGCCCTGGCACCAACACCATGACCAGCAGCAGCAACATACAAAACAACATCGGAATGGAGAGCTTCTTCCAGAGCGTGTAATCGATGTGCGACGTGAGATGCATCAAGAGAAAGCCGAAGGCGAGCCAGGCGATCTGCCGCTTCAGGAAAAATCCCGAATCGTGAAACCGGTTTCCCGCCACAATGGCGCTCGCGCTGAACACCATAACTAGCCCAATCAGCGCCAGGGTCATGGTAACCGCCAAGAGCGTACGGTCCCCCTCCACTCGCTGTTTGCCCGATCGTTGGCTGGTCTGGGACCATGGAAGCGCCAGGGTCCCTGCTGATCGATGTGCCATTGCTCAGAACCGTCCCTCCCTTGCCTGGCACGTCACGCCGATAGCGCATGAGCCAATGTCTTAAATTGACGACCACGGTCTTGATAGTCCGCGAACATATCGAAGCTGGCACAGCAAGGAGACAACAACACGACATCGCCGGACGCAGCCCCCTGCGCTGCGCAATCCACGGCCTCCTGCAAGCTGGCCGCATCGGTCATCGCCACGACCCCCTCCCAAGCCCGTCGCAACAGAGGCGCCGCTTCTCCGATCAGAATCACACGCTTGACCCTCCGTCCGACCGCTTGAGCCAGCCGCGAAAAGTCTCCGCCCTTATCCCGCCCTCCGGCAATGAGCCAAATCGGTTGATCGATACTCTCCAGCGCCTTGAGCGTGGCATCGACATTCGTGCCCTTCGAATCGTTTACGAACCGGACCCCTCGCCGCTCACAGACAATCTCCAACGCATGTTCAAGTCCGGGAAAGGTCGCGAGGACTCGCCGGATCACCTCAAGGGGACAGCCGCACAGCACCGCATAAGTCACGGCCGCCATGACGTTCTGTACGTTGTGGCTGCCGATGATACGGATCTCGTTTCTGCGACAAATCTCCTGCCGAGCCCCTGTGACCGTTGTCACGATCCGGTCGCCTTCGAGATAGGTCCCCCCGGACAGATTCGCCCCAATCGTAGAACCCCTCGTAAATCCCAGCCGCTGTGCAGCGACACGATGCCGCAACGGAGCCACCCGGTCATCGTCGAGGTTGAAAAGGGCGAAATCCGACGAGGTTTGATTCTCAAAAATTCGCTGCTTCGTCGCGACATAGTCGTCCAGCGACTCATACCGGTCCTGATGATCCACCGTGACATTGAGCAACGCGGAAATCCAGGGATGGAATCGATCGACCGTTTCCAACTGAAAACTGGAAACCTCCACGACCAGATAGTCGTAGGGACTCGGCTTCCCCTCTTGTTGGGCGAGGAAATCTTCCATCGCCGCCTCGCTCAAGGCTGTGCCAAGATTGCCGCCGACGAATGCCCGCTTCCCACTTTCGGCCAAAAATTTACCGATCAAGGTCACGGTTGTGCTCTTGCCGTTGGTGCCGGTGACGGCCAGAATCGGGCTTCGAATAAATTGCGAGGCTAACTCCAATTCGCCGATCACCTTCACCCCGCGCCGGCGCACCGCCTCGAGCGAAGCCAATCGATAGGGCACTCCCGGACTAATCACCACCAAGTTCGCCGTATCCAGCGACGATTCGTACCGGGCCCCGACGGTCACCTCGACATGATCGCGATCGATAGAAGCGAGGATCAAGGTCAGCTCCGTGGACTCTTTGCGATCTGCCACCGTGACCTTGGCGCCCGCTGCCTGGAGCAGGTGGCAAGCAGCCACGCCGCTTCTGGCCAGTCCCATCAATGTGACTTTGGCTCCCGCAAGTTCCACTGCTGCTACTCCCACCAGGCCATCACCGGAGCTTTAAGGTGCTCAAACTCAATAAGGCCAATAGAATGGCGATGATCCACAAACGCACCACGATCTTCGGCTCCTCCCATCCCTTCATCTCAAAATGATGATGGATTGGCGCCATGAGAAAAATCCGCGTCCCGCGCGACTTGAACGACACGACCTGAAAAATGACCGAGATTGCTTCGATCACAAATACCCCGCCGACCATGAGGAGCAACAGCTCGTGTTTGCTGATCACCGCGACTGTCCCCAGCGCCGCGCCCAGCGGAAGCGACCCGACGTCTCCCATGAACACGGTCGCCGGATAGGAGTTGAACCAGAGGAATCCCAGACTCGCCCCTAGGATGGAGGCGGTGAAGACCGCCAGTTCGCCCGCGCCTTCGATATGTTGGATGAGCAGATAGTCTGACATGACGCGATGGCCAACGATATAGGCCACGATCGTATAGGCCAGGGCCGCGATCATGACCGGTCCGATCGCCAATCCATCCAGGCCGTCGGTCAGGTTGACAGCGTTGGAGCTCCCGACAATGACTAGGACGGCAAAGGCGATATAGAACCAGCCGAGATCCGGAACGAAATTCTTGAAGAAGGGAATGCTGAGCTTGGTCGTATAGCCGGGCAAGAAATAAAGGGCGATCGCGATCGCCAAAGCCAGCACGATTTGCGCCGTGAATTTCTGACCCGCCGTGAGCCCCTTCGACTGCGCCTTGACGAACTTGAGATAGTCGTCAACAAATCCAATCGCCCCAAACCCTATTGTGGAAGCGAGCACCAGCCAGACATAGGCCCGCGAGATATCGGCCCAGAGTAGCGTCGAGATGACCACCGCGAAAATGATGAGCACGCCTCCCATCGTGGGCGTGCCGCTCTTGGCCAGATGGCTCTTGGGACCATCTTCGCGGATCTGCTGGCCCAGCTTAATTTCTTGCAGCTTTCGGATCACCCAGGGAGCCAGCACGAAGGCAATCAGAAATGCCGTCACGGCCGCATAGATGATACGGAAGCTCAAATACCGAAAGACGTTCAGAAATGAATATTCGGTATGAAACGGATAGAGCCAGTTATAAAACATGCCGTCTGTACCTCAACAAAAATGAATCAGACCGATGCCCGAGCACGAGAAACGCTGATTCCTCACGATGCCTGTTTGATGACCGCCCTCATCCCTCTCAGAACCTGGGTCACCTGCTCCATCTTCATGCCACGAGACGCCTTCACCAGCACCACATCACCCTGCCGCACAATTTTTTTGAGCCGGTCGGCTGAGGCCGCCGCATCCGCCGCTTCCTCAATCTGCAAATCGGGCATCCCGCCGCGCCTAGCCCCCTCTGCGATGTCCCGACCCAATGTTCCGCAGGCGATCAGCCGCGACAGACCCTGTGTAGCCAGGAACTGTCCGACTTCCCGATGCATCGAGCGGCTCTCAGGGCCGAGCTCCAGCATATCTCCCAGGACGGCGATCCGTTCGCGCACCGGACTCCACTGCGCCAAGAGCTGAAGCGCTGCCTTCATCGATGCCGGGTTGGCGTTGTAACAATCGTTGATGATATAGACGCCCTGATGGGTCACCACCTGCGACCGCATTGCGGCAGGGAGAAATCGGGCCAGCCCCTGAACGATCATCGAACCGGACAGGTTCAAGGCCACACCCACTGCCGCAGCGGCAAGCGCATTAGCCACGTTGTGGGCTCCATGCACCTTGATTCGCACGGCTAAGGGACGGCTCTTTCCGGGCAGGTGCAGGCGGAAATTCGTGCCCTGGCGCGCATCGAAAGTCACCTCGCTCGCGGAAATATCGGCCATCTCTGAAAATCCGAATGACATGACGCGGCATTGCGCCCGCGAGGCGAGATAGCCAAAGTAGGGATCGTCGGCGTTCAAAATCGCCGTGCCATTGACCGGAAGCATGTCCAGCAGTTCCGCCTTGGCCTGCACCGAGCCTTCTATCTCCCCGAAAAACTCCAGATGGTCGGGGCCGATATTGGTAATCAGCCCAACCGTAGGCCGGACAATCTCACAAAGCCTGGTCGTCTGCCCCTGATGATCCACTCCCATCTCAATCACCGCCGCTTGATGGCGAGCCGTGAGCCGGAACAGGGTATGGGGCACGCCAATCCGATTATTAAAATTCCCCTCGGTCTTCAACGTGCGCCACCGCTGGGCCAACACCGCCGCCACCATATCTTTCGTCGTCGTCTTACCGTTGCTCCCGGTCACCGCCACCACGGGGAAGTGAAACCGGCTGCGATGATGGGTCGCCAACTGCTGGTAGGCGAACAGGGGATCCTGCACGCCAAAGAGAAAGGGGGCCGACTGTCCCTCAAAGAGCCGCGCCGACGCGGGACCGCGCGGCAGGCGATATTCATCGTGCACGATCGCGCCTGCCGCGCCTTTTGCAAGCACAGCCGGCACGAACTCATGGCCGTCGAACTGCTCGCCTCGCAACGCAACAAAAAGATCCCCTCGGCGGATCGATCGCGAATCCGTGCTGACCTGTCTGATCCGGCGCTTCCCCGATACCGAATCTCGGCCAGCGAGGATCGTCACGCTGATGACTTCCCGCAATTCTTGAACCGTAAAGAGTCCCATCGATTCCCTGCCCTGCCCTGTCCGGTCTTGGTTATGTCCTGCATCGTCACGCGCAACCCTACAACTGCCGGATCGCTTCGCGTGCGACCTCACGGTCGTCAAAGTGAAACTTTTTCGTCCCGATAATTTGATAGTCCTCATGCCCCTTGCCGGCAATGAGGACCATGTCGCCACGGTGCGCTTCACGGATCGCTGCGCCGATCGCCTCACGCCGGTCGGGCACCAGGCGATACTGCACATGGCTTCGGTCCGCCAGCGCCTCGCGCACCCCGACCTCGACCTCGCGAAGGATCGCCATCGGGTCCTCGGTGCGCGGGTTATCGGAGGTCAGCACCACTACATCACTGTACTCCACGGCGGCGCGGCCCATCTTGGGACGCTTCCCCCGGTCCCGATCACCGCCGCAGCCGAACACTGTAATGATCCGATCAATCTTTAAAACCTGGGCTGCCGTAAGCAGCCGGACGAGGGCATCTTCCGTATGGGCATAATCGACAACCACGGTAAAGTCCTGCCCAGACGAGACCCGTTCGAACCGGCCTGGGACATTCGTCATATGAGCCGCCGCTTCGCAGATCTGATCCGCCGTCGCCCCATCATGCAGAGCCACTCCAATCGCCCCCAGCAAGTTATAGACGTTATGTTCTCCTACCAGCCGGCTCTCGACCGTGAACGAACCGGCAGGCGTCGCAGCGGTAAAGGTCGTCCCAGACAGCGAGAGGCGCACAGCTTCCGCCTTGAGCTCGGCCCTGTTCTGTAGCGCATAGCCCCAGACCGGCACAGGACAGACGGCCCGGATCGCAGCCCCTCTCGGATCATCCATATTGACGATGGCGCGTTTCCCCGTCTTCTGTCCCCCGGCCAATCCGGTAAACAGTTTCAACTTTGCCGCAAAGTACTCATCCATCGTGTCATGAAAATCGAGGTGATCCTGCGTAAGGTTCGTAAAGACCGCTACGTCATACTCGCAGCCGGACGTCCGATCTAATGCGAGGGCATGGGACGACACTTCCATCACGGTGGCATCGAGTCCATGCTCGACCATCTTCGCCAGCAATTGCTGAAGATCGAGCGCGCCAGGCGTCGTGTGCGAGGCAGGAAAGGTCTCCTGCCCGATCTGATAGCCCAACGTCCCGATCAACCCCACCTTCCGACCGATTCCCTTCAGCAACGATTTGCAGAGGTACGTAGTCGTGGTCTTTCCGTTCGTGCCGGTCACGCCGATCATCTTAAGACGGGCAGAAGGATCCCCCTGTAACCGGCTGCCGAGGAGCCCGAGCGCCTTACGCGAATCAGCCACCAGCACGAGGAGCACCGGCCCTGAGGCCACAGGAACCTGCGCAACAATGGCGCCGGCTCCGGCCTTGATGGCCTGCTCGATAAAATCGTGGCCATCGACTCGCTCACCCTTGACCGCCACGAAAATACTCCCGGCCGTGACAGCCCGTGAATCGTCCGTGATCCCCTGCACCGGGCGAGTCATCTCGCCACGCTCCTCCAAAACCGCAACTTGCCCACGGAGCGCTGTGAGCAACTGCTTGAGGGTGACAGGATTGCGGGTCATGGCTGCTAGTAGTCCCTCGTCGCCAATGCGATTTTCACTGTGTCCTCCCTGGATACGCCGAGATAATTCAACACCTGCTCCCCAACCCGCCGAAATACTGGCGCTGCCACGGTGCCCCCCCAGGCTTCGCCTTGCGGCTCATCAATGACCACGATCATGGCCAACCGGGGTGATTCAGCCGGCACATAGCCGACGAACGACCCGACAAACAGAGTGGAGGAATAGCCGCCGGTTCGCGGATCAATCTTTTGCGCCGTCCCAGTTTTACCCGCCACGCGGAATCCGGGAATCGCGGCCTTCGTCCCTGTGCCGTGAGTCACAACCCTTTCCAACATCGTCGTCACCGTCTTGGCCGTCTCCTCCAATACGACACGTCGCTTAGCATGCGGCAACACTTCCATCAGGAGGAGCCCCTTCTGATCGCGCACTTCGGACACCACATAGGGCTTCATCATCACGCCACCATTGGCGAGGGTCGCGATCGCCGACACCATCTGGAGAGGCGTCACCCCAATCTCCTGTCCCATCGAAATCGACGCCAGCGTTCGGCGGCCCCAACTCTTGGGCGCCTTCAAGAGCCCGTTGACTTCGCCCGGCAGATCGATCTCCGTCCGTTGCCCGAATCCAAAGGCTTGGAGATAGCGATAGAGCCGCTGATCGCCAAGGGCCATGCCGGTTTTCGCGGCGCCAATGTTGCTGGACTTTTGAATCATCTCGGAAAACGTCATCCAGCCGAGCTTCTCATGGTCATGAATCGTCGTACTCGCAATCGTCATCTTGCCATTTTCACCGAAAATCATGGAGCCAGGCGTCATCACCTTTTCTTCCAGCGCCGCCGCCGCCACCACCGCCTTCATAGTCGACCCAGGCTCGTAAGTATCGGTCAACGCTCGATTGCGCCACCGGTCCGGCGTCAATGCGCTGACGGAGTTCGGATCGAACCGTGGACTGACCGCCATCGCCAGAATCGCGCCTGATTGCGGCTCCATGACAATGATCGTCCCGGATCTGGCATGGGTACGAACGACCGTCTCGTCGAGTTCTTTTTCTGCAATATATTGAATGACCTCATCCACGGTCAGCGTCAGGGCCTGTCCCTGCGTCGGCACTTGCTCCTTGCCGCCTTTCGGGAAAATCGTGCGGCCCAACGCATCGCGCTGCAGCACGGTCACGCGCTTTTCTCCATGCAGTTGCGTGTCGTATCGGCGCTCTAGGCCCTCCAGCCCCTGCCCATCCATCCCGGAAAATCCAAGGACATGGGCCAGCAACGGCCCATTGGGATAGAAGCGCTGCCCCTCCATCACCACCCCGATGCCACCCAACGACAACTGCTCCAGCCTGCGGCCCTGCTCCGGCTCGACCTTTCGCGCCAGCCAGACGAAACTCTTATTCTGCCGGAGCTTCTTCTCCAGCTCGCTGCTTCGAATACGGAGCACCGGGGAAAGGTGGCGAGCCACGGCCGAAGGATTCTCCAGCGATGTGGGCACCCCGAACACGGAGGGCACCTCTACATTCATCGCGAGCACCTTGCCGTGCCGATCCGACACCATGCCCCGGGCGCCCTCGAACGACACAGTTTTTTCATGTTGGCGATTAGCCTTAGCCGTGAGTTCTACTGCTTGAAGCACTTGGAGCGTGACTAACCGAAACAGAATGATGCTGAACCCGCAGAAAAACAGAAACAGCATCACATAACGACGACCGCGTGAGGGGCCGACTGTCACTCGTTTATTCTCCCGGTTACCACATGCCTTGCCAACCGAACCTGCTCCACGGGCGGAGACGACAAGCCAGGGGCATCCATCGACTGATGCACCATCATGACTTGTCCCTGCTGCGGCGGAATCAGCCCCAGCTTCTCCGTCGCCACTTTCGCGATCCGCTCCGGCGCCGCCAGCGAAGAAAACTTCACTTGCAGCTGATCCCGCTCCCGCTCCAATAATATCTTCTGGCTCTTCGATCGCTCGATCTGATACCCCAGCCGAACGACATCCACCCGTTCCCACACAAACACAAAGACCAACATCACACCGGCTAGAATCGTTAGCGTCTTCATGAGTGACCCTCCATGGCTACCCGTTGAGCGGCCCGCAGCTTGGCGCTGCGCGACCGGGGATTTCTATCTGACTCTTCGCTGCTGGCGACCTGCGGTCGTTTCGTGAGTACCGTCAAGAAGGGATCTTCCTTGCCTGAGAGCGCCCGGAACGTGTGCTTCACAATCCGATCTTCAAGCGAGTGAAACGAGATCACGCAGAGACGTCCGCCGGGAGACAACACATCCACCGCATCGCGCAACGCTGGCTCCAGACAATCGAGCTCCTGATTGACGGCGATGCGCAGGGCCTGGAACGTGCGGGTTGCGCAATGGAGGCGGCCATACCGATACTTGGCGGGCACCGACCCTTCGATCACGGAAACCAGCTCCTTCGTCGTCGCCAGCGGGCGATGCTCTCGCGCGGTCACGATGGCGCGCGCAATGCGACGGGAAAAGCGTTCCTCGCCGAATTGGAAAATCACGTCGGCTAACTGCGTCTCCGGCCATTGATTGACCAGATCGGCTGCCGTCCCGCCCGTCGATTGATCCATGCGCATGTCCAACGGACCATCTCCCTGAAAACTAAACCCACGGGCTGCTTCATCCAACTGCGGAGACGAAACGCCAAGATCGAACAAAATCCCATCCACTCGACTAATGCCATTCGCAGCAAGATGCTGCTTCAGATCCACAAAGTGCCCATGTAGAAGGAGTGCGCGGTCGCCGAATCGCGCGAGTCGTTCGCGGCTCGCCGCAATAGCCATGGCATCGCGATCCAGCCCGATAAGCCTGCTATCAGACCCGTTTGCCTCAAGAATTTTTTCAGCATGCCCACTGTACCCCACCGTGCAGTCAAGATAGGTTCGCCTCTTCTCTTGAATAAGCCAAAACAGGGCCTCTGCCGACATGACCGGTAAATGCCTAGAATCCCCCATGAACATTAGCTACCAAATCCACCCACTTTCTCCCACATATTGGCGAATTATACACCCGCGCAAAGACTTGTCAATAGGAAATTCAGGTACTTACGAGGCCCTGAGGCCCCCCTTCCGTTTAGCCCTAATAACCCCTGCTCTGTGGATAAGAAGTGACTGCACATTTTTTCCACCCAGATCCTGCTAACTAAATATGGCTGCGGATTCGGGAGGAAAATGATTTCATGTCTTTGCTCAGAACAGCCACCAGCTTCCTCCTTAGCCTTTTCATGGGAACCGTTATCCTGACGTGCAGCGGGACTACTATTAGGACAGCGTCAGCCGCATCACCGCTCTGTTGGCGCCCCGATCAAAAATCCAATCAACAATATTCTCCCGTCAAAGGCCCTGGATGCGTGCCGCTCGTTGAAAAAATAAAACAGGGACGACATAACAAACAGGCGAACCAGCTGCGAGCGACCAACAGCCCCACGATTTTAAAGTTGAAAATCTGCCGCGCGAGGTCTCGACCTTTCTGAGCCAGTATCGCCTCTTTCTCGCTTACTGCAAGACCGATCCGGGCGAACTGCAGCAGATTGAAGAGCAGGAGAATGACGTGGGAGAGCTGCTAGCTACGACGCAAGCCAGTCTTTCCAATGATGCCCTAGCAGCAGAAGCATCATGCTTTGCAAGCTGATTACGCCTGTGGCCAAGGCCAGCGCCAATCTCAAAATCTTGCGCGCCAGACTGGAACAAATCAGCGAATCGTCAGGCTGGCTCGGGCAGGCAAATGCTGAAGAGAGGACGTGAGATCCGCAAGATACAAAAGCTTGAAGAATCAATCGACCGGGACATTCGCGCGCCACAGCTACCTGGTAACTCCAGGACTGGCAGGGATATGGACGCAACGCCAGCCGTGAGACCGAACATTGAGAAAATACCGAGGGCTGGATCTGCAAGACGCGGCGAGGGACGGACCAGTCAGGCTATTGGAGTCTCACCGAAAAGCAGCAGAGACATTGGGACTACCGGACGAGCAGGCTCCGCGATCGGAAAATCAACGCTCAACAACGAGACCTTGTCTGGTGTGAATTCATCGCTCTAACGTTCGACGGTTGGCTCCAGCCTGCAAGAACGCCCAACAGGCCCGCAGCAGTAGCGTCTTAGGCCATCACCCGCGCGGCGAATCTGCCACAACCGGCGGCATCGGCTCCCACGTCTCACCCGCATCCTTGCTGCGATACAGGCCGCTCCCGTTCGTCCCGAGATACAATAATTTTGGATCGGTGAAACTCTGCGCGAGAGACCGTACGTTCAACGTCGCCAGCCCTTTATTCATCATGGTCCAGGTATCGCCTCCGTCTTCGCTCCGGTGAACTCCTTCTCTCCCACTCAAATAAATCACGCCCTTTCTTGTCCGATCGAGGATCATCGAAAACACCATTTGATCCTGCAGAGACTGGCCGATGCGCGCCCATGAGACAGCTCCATCCGTCGTCTTATAGAGTCCTGCAAGCGTCGCGGCATAGACCTTATCCGGCTCATGGGAATCGACCAGAATCGCCGTGACGTTCAAGGCGCGCGACGACTTGATGATGGCCGGGTCCACCAATCCGTTATTCACCTTTTCCCAATGGCCCGCCTGATCGATCGATTTATAAACGCCGCCGCTCGTACCGGCATAGAGAATCTCGGGCCTCGTCGGGTCCAGGCCGAGCGTCACCACCATTAACACTTCCTTCATGCCTTTCATCCGCTTCGTCCAACTGTCGCCGGCATTCTTTGTTTCAAACACGCCCATCGTCGTCGCAGCGAAGAGATGGCTATTGTCAGCCGGATCGAAGACGAACTGATTGACCACGGAGGAGACCGTCACATCGTCCAGGCCGGCTTGTTGCGAAACCCAGCGCTGCCCACCGTCGTAACTCTTGTACACCGCATCGCCCTTCGTGCCGGCATAGACCGTGGCAGGATAGACCGGATCGAGCGTCATCGAAATCACGCGCGAGTGGCTCATGCCATGAGAAAGATTTGTCCAGGTCTTGCCCCCATCACGCGTCTTATAGATGTAGTCGTTCGTCGCGACGTAGATGATGTCAGGATTCTTCGGATGGAGCTGGATCACCACAATCGCATCGCTGCGATTGCAGCCAGCGAGGAAAACGGCGAGGAGAAACGCGAGGAGGGAAAGTCTAGTCATGCACAAAGCCCTATAGGATGCTCAAGCAAGTCATCCAGCGAGGCCGCAGGGAAGAAATAACCGGAGGCGTACCCTCTGGGTACGTTGAGGATTATTTCGACCCGAGAACGAAGCTGGTGGGCTGTTTCAGCATCCTGCCCTAGCGGTAGTTGGTGAACTGCAGATCAATCCCGAAATCCTGCCCTTTGAGAAAGGCCATGGCAGCCTGGAGGTCGTCCTTGCTCTTGCTCAGCACGCGCACCTGCTCGCCTTGGATCTGCGCCTGCACTTTCAGCTTGGACTCTTTCATGGCCTTCGTGACTTCCTTCGCCTTATCCGCCGCGATCCCGCTTTGAATCTTCGCCACCTGGCGCACCGTCCCGCCCAGCGCCGCTTCGATGGTCCCATAGTCGAAGGCCTTCAGCGAGACCCCGCGCTTCACGCACTTAGCCTTGATAATGTCGATCACCGCATTGAGCTTGTACTCGTCGTCGGAGACTAGAGACAACTCTTTCTCTTTCTCCTTCAAGGTGATTTCGGTTTTCGAGTCCTTGAAGTCGAACCGCTGCTTCACCTCCTTCGAGGCCTGATCGACGACATTCTTCATCTCTTGCATATCCACTTCCGACACCACATCGAACGAAAATTGCTCAGCCATAATTCCCCTCCGCTTCTCTCGCTTCTCCTGCTACCTACTTAACAGCAGCCGCCGCCCGGTAAATGCAATCGCTTTGCTTCATCCTGGCGAACCGTCGTCTGCAATCGTCCTGGCGTTCCCCCACCTGCCATCACCACGACTTCACTGCTGGTGAAAGGCCGCTTCAAGATCACATAGCCATACCACTGCCTGATACTATCGCTCAAGACGATCACCGCGAGCAAGGCCACCGCCGCCACCAGCGCTGCGTCCAGATAGAGAGCAAAGGCCTGCACACCGTCAACAGTGGCGGAGGCCTTGGTCACGAACAGACCAAACATCTCATAGGACCCGACCAGGGTGACGGCCCCGACGAACAACATCGGCAAAGCCGTGATCCAGAGATATTGCGGCTTCTTCATCTTGATGAGCACCGTCGTCCCGATGCAGAGGGCCAAGGTGCCGAGCAACTGATTCGCCGCCCCGAACATCGGCCAGAGCGTCGAGATGCTGCCGGTGCCGATGAGATAGGCCCAGGCCCCCACGATTAACCCACTACTCACCATCACACCGGGCCACCAGTTCATTTTCCCCAACGGTGCATAAAAACGTCCGCCCATCTCTTGAATGAGATAACGTCCCACCCTCGTGCCTGTATCGATCGTCGTCAAAATGAACAGGGCCTCGAACACCAATGCGAACTGATACCAATAGGCCATCAAACCGGCCATGCCTGGCAGCGCCGCAAAGATCGAGGCCATGCCGACCGCCAGGGACACGGCTCCGCCAGGCCTGCCAGCCACATCCACCTCGACCAGTTGCGACAGCTCCTGAATCCGCGAAACAGGAAATCCCATCGCATCCAGCGCATCCGGCGAGAGCATCGTATTGATCGCCAGATAATCGCCGGGGATCAACACCGAGGCCGCAATGAGCGCCATCACTCCGACAAAACTTTCCAGCAACATCGCTCCATAGCCGACCGTGGCCTGGGATTCCCGCTCGATCATCTTCGGCGTGGTCCCAGACGAGACCAGCGAATGAAAGCCCGACACGGCCCCGCAGGCAATGGTGATAAAGAGAAAGGGAAAGAGCGTGCCGGGAATAATCGGGCCACTTCCGCTGGCGAAGATCGTGACGCGCGGCATTTCGATCGTCGGCGCCATGAGAATCACTCCCACTCCCAGCAAAGCCACCACGCCCAGCTTCATAAAGGTAGAGAGATAACCACGAGGCACCAGGAGCATCCAACCAGGCAACACTGACGCGAGAAACCCGTAGCCTGCCAGGCCCCATACCAGAGTCGTGCGCTCGAACTCGAACCAGCCGGCAATAGAAGATTGAGCGACCACCCGCCCAAAGATCACAGCTGCCACCAACAGCACCACGCCGATCAAGGACACTTCTGCCACCCGGCCTGGTCGGAACTTTTGCAGATAGAATCCCATCAGAAAACCAATGGGAATCGTCATGACAATCGTGAAGGTGCCCCAGGCATTGCGATAGAGCGCATTCACCACGGCAAAGCCCAGCCCTGCCAGCGCTACCACCACGATAAAAAGGACCGCCACGGCCGTCGCCGTGCCAGTGACAAGACCCAGTTCGTCATGTGCAATTTCTGGTAGTGAGCGGCCATTCCGTCTCATCGAGGCCACCAGGATGATGAAGTCCTGCACGGCCCCGCCCAACACAGCTCCAATCACCAGCCAGAGAAAGCCCGGCAGAAATCCGAACTGTGCCGCCAGGACCGGACCCAGCAAGGGGCCCGCTCCGGCAATCGCTGCGAAGTGATGGCCGAACAGGACATACTTATTGGTGGGATGAAAATTGACTCCGTCGTTCAGCCGCACAGCCGGCGTGACCCGCTGATCGTTCAGCTCCACCACGCGCTGTGAAATCCAGCGGCCATAGAAGCGGAAGGCGAGGACATAGATACAGGCAGCAGCCACGACCAGCCAGAGCCCATTTACTTTTTCCTGTGGATTGACGAGACCGGTGACGAAGGCAAGCGCGACAGCACCGAGAATGCCGACCAGGCCCCAGATAAAGACTGCAAGGTGTTTCACGGGCGGCATACTAACAACCCGCTGTTCGCTTGTAAATCAAGCGAGGGCCTTCAGGGGCCGCGCGTTGCACGAGCACAAGAGACCGGCTAGTCCGCCCTCCCATTTCCTGAGTCGCGAGTGAGATCTTCTTGAATTGCCACTGATCGCCCGCCAACGAAAGTCAGACAAAGTAACCCCAATCCAATCCAGACCAATTCGCGGAACCGCCGGAGCAGCGCGAAGGTGATCCCGGTGACGTCGCTGTAACCGAAGGCCTTGAGGAGCAATAAATTGCCGCCGTCTTGAGCGCCGAGGCTGCCTGGAATGAAAAAGGTGCCGCCCTTGATAAAGACAGAGAGGGCACCGATGGAGATGGCGGAAAGGGCCATGGGGGGGCCGCCGAGATAATAGATGATGACGTAGACTTCCAACGCTTCCGCCATCCAACCGAGAAAGAAAAGCCCGGTGGAGGCATAAAAGACCGGACGTTTCTGGTGGTAGAAATCCAGGATCGTGCGATCCAGCGACTGTAACTGCTCCTCTCGCGCTTCCAGATAAGCAATCTTCAGCCCGACCTTCCGCAGAAATTCCAAGAGCCAGGTAAAGACCCCTTGCCGCTGCACGAACACGAAGGCCGCCGTCCCGAAAGCCAGCAGGCCCACGCTCAAGAGCGCCGCTGCCACGGTCTGGACGGATGAATCATTCCCGCCCAACAGCCACACGCCCAGCGCGATACCGAGCAGAATGAAGAGGACTTCCGCAATCGTCATTGCCGTTTTTGCAATAATCACCGAGGCCAGCCCCTCCACCATTGGCACTTTATGTTTCTTAAGCAGATAGGCCTTAAGCGGCTCGCCTCCGACATAGGCGGTCGGGGTAGTCATGTTCACCACTTCCCCGGCCGTCCTGATCGCGAAGATGCGCCAGAATGGAATATCCTTGGCCGAGAACCCCAGCGTGACTTTCCACCCGTAGGCGTCGATCGCATACATGATGAGGGACGGAATCAGCATGACCAGCAGCGCAGCAGGACCAAGCTGCGCCGCCGCTGCATAGATCTGCCCGGGCCCGATATGCCAGACAATAAGGCCAAGGGTGAGGAGACCGACGATGAGTAGAAAGATTCTAAACACTGGTAATGGCGGAAGGTCTGATTACCCAGAGCATCAAGCAGGAGAACAGCACGGATCCGATTGACGCCATCCAGAGGAACCAGTGCAGCTTGCCCAGGATCGCGAAGAGCAGCATGACGATGGAAAAATCGCGGCTCGCGACGTTCTTGAGCATGAAGTCGGCCCAGACTGCCTGCACAGGGGTCTTCCAGCGATTCGCCGATTTAATCTTCTGTGCGAGCGTCACGAACCAGAACGAGAGTCCATTGCCCAGGATCGCCGTAGCCCCAAGAGCCAGGGGAATCCAGGCGCCCTCGCTCCCTGCCAGACGCAGGTAAGAGCCCACTGCGATGCCCCCGAAGATCCCCATATGCACCACGTTGTCCATCGCGATATCGAGCCAGGCCCCGAAGGGCGATTCGGTAAAAGTCAGCCTCGCCACTTCTCCATCGCAACAGTCAATGACCGCCGCGAGCTGAAACAACAACGCTGCCACGATGCCAGCACTGTAGGTTCCGAGGCCAAAGCCAGCGGCTGAGACCAGCCCGACCACCGTCGCGATCATCGTAATAGCGTTCGGCGAGAGGCCTGAAGCGAGAAAGAGCCTGGTCAACCAGCGGGAGACTTTGCGATTAAAAAACCGGTCGACGAACCCTTCGAAGTCGCTCTTGAGTGAATCCAAGAGCCTCTTCTCGGCAGCCTTCACATCGGCTGCCTCACGCACGGGCTGATACCAATGAGACCGGTTCGCTTCGGTGGATAGAACTCGCACCTGCCCATCCACTGCGGCCAGTTCGAGCCATCGGCGAACCGGCACAATACCTGTCTCCAAACCTGCCTGCCCTGCACCCTTCATCAGGCTGCTCGGCAACACGACGAGATCCGTGGCGATCAACGAAGCCTCGTCCTGTCTGGCTGTCATCGAGAGAAGCCGTCCCTCCTGCACCTTCACGCGCAGGCTCGACCGGCGGGGCTGTCGATCTTGTTCGTGATGGGCCTGGGCGACGACGATCGCCTGGCCCTCCTGCACCTCCTGGCACAGACTCTCGATCAAGGGGCAGGAGAAGACACCTTGCACACCGGACAGAAGACAGAAGCCGCGCACTTCAGCAGCAAGGGCTTCCCAGGTGCGGGCATCGTCTAGAGGAAATTCGCGAATCGGCATCCAGCGCACGGGGATCGTCACGCGAGGCCCTTTGCCTAAGGCCTGTTTGAGTTGATCCTCTTCCGAACCGACCAGAACCATGAGCTGCCGGATGCCGGCCCGCTGTAACGTGAGGACCGTCCGATGGAAGAGACCGAGGCCTACTACGCTGGTGAGCGGACCTGCGTCCGCTTGATACAATTCAGCTGGCTCGCCGAACAGACTCACCGAGGGCAAAAGAATCGCCGTGCTCAATCCCTGCACGTCTGGCTGTTTCTGAATTGCGCTCTCGTTCATGATCTGCCACTCCCCCAGGCATCCTAAGAGCCAGTATCCCCTTTGCTCCGTTATCCCACTATCCGGTCTTTACAGTTTGGGCCGCACGTCCCGTTCCGCTTTGTCTATGTCTGCCAGGAAATCGATTTCGGTCCAGGGGAGCCCGCCGATCTTCTCATGTCCGACTTTGACGTCGGCGAAGAATTCGACCAGCGCATCCTCATATTCCATCTGCCAGGCTTCACGGTCTATATGGGTCTTGAGCGAAGCCACCACATAGGGCGCATCGGCATGACGGACCTTGAGGAAGCCCACGCCTTCTCCGGCGTAGTCGTAGCGCGAGGGCATCTTCTTGGTCAGGGCGATCACGCGCCCTCCCTCAACCACGACCATACATTCTTCTCCGGTCTGCTTGACGGTTTCGTCCATGAGCAGCGCGTTCGCGGAGGGGGACTGCACCAGGCGGCACAAAATCTCTTGATGGAACAGGACGTCCGCATCCATGACGATCGCATCGTCGTCCAGCGCATGGCGCGCGATCCAGAGCGAGGAGATACTACCTCGGTGGAATTCCTCGTTGACGAGAAAGTTCACGCGCACGTTACAGGAGTCCGCCTCCACCGCCGCACGAATCATCTCCTGCTTGTAGCCTACGACGATGTCGGCACGCTGGATCCCGACGTTCCGGAGCGACGTGAGGTAGCGATGCAGGAGCGTCTTCCCGCCGATCTCGATGAGACATTTGGGCCGGTGCTGCGTGACCTGCCACAGACGCTTCCCAACCCCGGCCGCAAGGATGATGGCTTTCATGCTTTGGTACAGAGCCGTTCAAACGCGTCGAGGAATCCGGCGATCTGCGGCTCCGTCAAGACGCCCATGTTGGCCACGCGAAAAATTTTGCTCTCGAATTGGCCTTGGCCCGCGTAGATCACGTAGCCCTGTTCCTTCAGCTTGTCGTGCAGGGACTGATAGACAAGGCCATCGGGGAGGTGGTAGGCCGTAATCGTGTTGGACTGTTTGTCAGGAGTCAGGACAGGCTTCACGCCCAGCTTCGCCATACGGTCACGGATCAAGGTCGCGATGTTTTTGTAACGCTGAATCCGCTTGGCGACGCCCTCCTCCATCAATTCGTTCAGGGCTTCGTCGAAGGCGTAATAGATCTGCACGGCCGGCGTGAAGGGAGTCGTTCCGGCACCCTGGTTATCGACATATTGCGTGAGGTGGAGATAAACCGACCGCCTGGGGTAGCTGCGCATCTTCTCCAGGAATCCCTTGCGAATGAGCACGAAGCCCACGCCAGGGAATCCCTGGATGCACTTGCCGGATGTGCCTGCCACCATATAGATGTGCGGGCTTGCGATATCCAACGACTCGCCCGCCAAGGCGCTGACCGCGTCAAGAATGAAGACCCGGTTCTGGCTATCGACCACATCCGCGATTTCCTTGACCGGATTGATGAGGCCGGTGGTCGTCTCATGATGGACCATCGCCACGGCTTGTACTTCAGGATGTTGCCGGAGTGCCAGCCTGAGCCGCTCAGGGTCGGGCCTCGTCGTCCAATCGTATTTCAGTTCAGACACGCCCAGCCGGTAGAGGCCAATCATCTGGGAGATACGGTCTCCATAGACGCCGTTATTGAGCACCAGCATCCGCTTGCCTTGCGGGAGCGACGACATGACAGCCGATTCAACCGCCGCAGTCCCAGACCCGGTCAGCACCACGGCGGCATAATCCGACTCCGCGCCCGGCACAAAGAGTTTCAATAACTTTGCCTGAATCCCGTGGAGGAGTTCCGTGAACTCTGATTCCCGATGGCAGATATCCGGACGCAACAAAGCCTGCCGCACCCGCTCACTGACGTTGACTGGCCCAGGATTCAGAAGAATCATATTCCCCTTCAGCTTTCAGCAATCAGCTTTCAACCGTCAGCTTTTTCGAACGCTGACAGCCGACAGCTGAGGGCTGATCGCTATTGTATTGCCTGCATAAACCGCTTTGTTATGTCCGGCGGATCCAGCATCACGCGACCGGCATCTTCCACCATCTCGTTGACTTTCACCAGCAACATGCTCGGCCCGTCCTTCTTCAGCATGTCCTTGAACTCGTAGACAAGGTCTTCCCGTTCCCGGACCCGCTCAACGTTCACATAGCCGGCCGCCTTCGCCACCTTCTCCAGCGGGACCACATTGGAAATCGTCGGCTGATTGCCAGTCGTCCCGTAGACTTCGTTGTCGAACACCACATGAATGAAATTCTTTGGCTTGAGCGCGCCGATCGTGGCCAGGGTGCCCATTCCCATCAGCACATTTCCATCGCCGTCGAAGATCACGACTTGCTTCTTCGGTTTGGCCAGCGCCACGCCCAGCCCGATCGCCGCAGCCGACCCCATGGATCCGATCATGTAAAAGTGGGTTGGGCGGTCGGCGATTTTCTGGGCCTCCCGCGAAGGGAACCCGTTGCAAATGATCACCGGCTGATCAGTCAGCAATTCCATCAAGGCCGCCATGGCCATCGCCCGACTCTGCATGGTTCCCTGTTCAGGCCTCATGGGTGCAACCCTTTCACGACACCTTTGGTAATCAAGAGGGCAACGGGAACCCGCTGCTTCATAAAGGTTCCCGCCAGCCACTTCAGATCCTCGACCGCCGTCTTTTCCGTCAGGGTCCGGTGGGGGATCTGCATGAGATCCAAAAATGGCTCCATCACCTCGCCCATCACCAGATGCTCCGGCGCATCCTTGCCATGCTGACCACGCCAGGACACGATCAGGAGGCAGGGCTGGCGGTACATCGCGTTCAAGGAAATAATCGTATTGAGAGACGTCCCCAGCCCGGAATTCTGCATGAGCACAGCCGGGATCTTGCCTGCCATATAGGCCCCAGCTGCCATGGCCACTGCTTCATCTTCTCGCACGGCCGGGACATAGATCCGCCGTTCCATCAGCTCGGCAATGATGCCGCCCAGGATCGAGTCGGGGACCCCCGTAAAGAAATCCACCCCGATATCTTGCAGGGCTTGAACGAATGCATCGCTTTCAATCATCGTGTCGGTTCCTCGCCGCTAAGCACATGGAAAAGCCCGCTATTATAAGCTATGCCTCGCGACATTCTCAACAAAACTGAGGGAGTTGCGCCATCAAATCGACCGTGATAGCGTTGGGAGATGATCGAACGGCAACAGAATCGCGCAGGCCTGTACTTCCTCCTCTTGGGGCTCGTCCTCTCGGTGGGCCATCCCCTGTCAGCCCAGGCAGTCTCGATGGTCAACGATCCGAACGGGTTCCAGGGCCTGACCTGGGGCGCCACCCTGACGGAACGGCAGGAGGTGGAAGTCACCAGAGCAGGCCCCCATGTGAACGAATTCCAATTGCGGAGCGGCGCTCCGTCCTATGCCGGAATCCCGGTCGAAAGCGTCCGGCTCTTAGCGGTCGACGATCAATTTGCCCGTGTGATCATCCGCTACCAAGGCGATGATCGGCACAAACAGATCCTGACCTATCTTGAACGACAATTCGGTTCTCTGGATCGTATTCCTGGACAGATGCTGCGAGGCCTCAATCAGCAATATACCTGGCGCGGGATTGATACGGAGATCAGCCTGACCTATCATGCCAACACGGAGCGAGGATTTATTTTCATCGACAGCCGGGCCCTGGCTCCTCGATTCAACGACCGCATCACCGATTCAGCAGAGTAATAGGATGCTAAAACAGACCGCCAACTTCGCTCTCCCATTGTTCAGGGCCTCAACGGACCCTAAGGGGTACGCCTTGGCTTTTTTGAGCATCCTGGTCCAAGCCCTCTGCCTGCTCACCCTCGCCGGCAGCCTGGCCTTTGCCGTGCCGATGCAAAACGACCCCAACGGCTTCGAAGGCATTCCCTGGGGCGCAGCCTTCTCGGAAACCGACACCTTTGTCAAAGTTGAGGATGCTGGCCCCGCGCAAACCCACGAACTGAAGACCGGAGCTCCCTCGCTCGGCCCAGCGAAGGTCGATTCCATGAGGTTCCTGACCGTTGACGGGAAGTTCGCGCGCGTTACCGTCCGCTACCAAGGCAAAGCGACCCACGAACAAATCCTGGCCTATCTCCAATCACGCTATGGCTCGCTCGACCGCACACCAGGACAATTTACCGGAGGCCCCGTCAAATTTTACAGTTGGACCGGGTTCGAGAGCGACATCAACCTCCGGTACGAAACCGCCACGGACCGAGGCATCATTTTCTTCGAAAGCCAGGAGCTCCGCCTCAAAATCACCGAAGGCAATTCCGCCACCGTGTTTTAATCAACCCCCTCCGGCCGGCTCGACAACAAACCCGATCATTTCTTGTCAGGAATCCTCTCTTCATGCTATTGTTTGAGGTGAGTAACTACTCACTCACTCATGGGAGCTCGATGCAACAGACCGCTCGAACCATGCGCCCCTCCAGCAGAGAACGGCAAGCCGGCTTGATTGCTGCGGCTGCGTCGCTCTTTGCCGCCAAGGGATTCAGCGGCACCACGACCAAAGAAATCGCCAAGGCGGCAGGCGTGAGCGAGGCCCTGGTCTTCAAGTATTTCCCGACAAAACGGGCGCTCTACGCTGCGATTCTGGCAGAGAAAGTGACCGTCAACGAACTACTTGAAGCGGTGGAGGGGGCCTCCCAAAGACGGGACGACCATCGCGTCTTCACCATAATCGCGAGCTCTCGCATTCGCCCCGACGTCGACTCGACTCTCTTACGGCTCTTGCTATTCAGCGCCCTGGAGGGACATGAACTCTCCGAGATGTTCTTCGGTAAACACCATAAAGTGTTCTACGACCACCTGGCTTCCTACATTCGAACCAGGATCGACGACGGAGCCTTTCGCCCGGTCGATCCCCTGCTGGCAGCCCGTGCCTTCATCGGCATGGTCGTTCATCACCGTTTACTCCATGAAATTTTCGACGTCCCGATGCATCAATCCCACGAGGAGACGGTCTCGACCTACGTCGATCTGTTCCTCACCAGTCTGATCAAGCCACCAGCCAGCCGTACGACGCCGGGGAGGCGTGCGCGATGAATTCCTTGAAGCAACATCCGATCGTCACGCTCGGCGTGATCATTTTCTTTGCGGTCACGGCCCTCGTCGTGTTTCGCCTCAGCAGCGGCGCCAAGAGCGATGTCCGCAACGCCCGCGTCATCACCGTTGCCACCGCGACGCCGCTCAAACAGGACCTGGACATTCGGCTCGCCTATACCGCCGACATCATCCCCAACCAGGTGGTCAATCTGTTCTCGCGGGTGGACGGCTACATCGGCAAGATCTACGTCGACAAGGGCGACCTGGTGAAGGCCAGCCAACTTCTGGTCGAGATCGACCATACGGATTACCAACATGCCGTCAACCAGGCCAAGGCCAATCTGGCAGCAGCCAGAGCAAGGGTCGCGCAGCAGGATGCGAGCGTCCGCAATGCCACTCTCACCCTTCATCGGATGAGGGCGCTGATCAAAGACCAGTTCGTCTCGCAACAGGATCTGGATAATGCCCAGGTCTCGTACGACGCAGCGGTGGCGGCGCTCGACTCGCTCGGCGCGCAGGTCCAGCAAATGGCGGTCGCCCAGGCCCAAGCCGAAACAAACCTGGCCTACTCCTATATCCGCGCGCCCTTCGCCGGCTATGTGGCAGAGCGCAACCTCGATCTTGGCGCCTATGTCAGCGGCGCCACCGCCGGCACCTCCACCATCTCGCGCGGCATCCTCACGCTCCATGAAATCCAGACGGTCCGCATTCTGATCGAGGTGGTCGAGAAAGACGTCCCGCTCATCCAGGTGGGGCAAAAGGCAGATGTGCGAGCCGAGGCCTATCCCGAGCGAAGCTTCGAAGGCACGGTCACCAGAATCGTCCAGGCTCTGAACCGGGCCACCCGCACCATGACAGTCGAAGTGGACCTCCCGAACAAGGACCATGTCTTGAAGGGCGGCATGTTCGCCCGCGTCGAGGTCCTGGTCGGCAGTCATCGCAACGCGATTCAGATCCCCATCGACGCGGTCAGCCGATTGGAAGATGCCCAATATGTCTATATTGTGCGCGAGGGCAAGGCCCAGCGTATGCCGGTAGAAATGGGCGTCCGCGAGGACAACCGGGTCGAGATCACCAAGGGCCTGGACGGATCCGAACAGGTGATCGTCTCAGGGAAAGACCTCGTGCATGACGGAACCGCGGTGCAGACGCAATCAACAGACGCCGTAAAAGGTAAGACGTAGAACGTGAAACATCCTGTGAACACAGCGTTTCGCCTTCCACGTCCCCTCTCATTCCCTCACGTCTTACGTTTCACGTCTCACATTTTACATTTTACATCTTCATTATGTGGTTAACCCTTCTCGCACTTCGCAATCGCATCGGGATCTTGATGCTGTCCCTGGCTATGGTGCTGCTGGGCGCCACCTCGCTGCAGCGGCTGCCAGTCGACCTCTTCCCCCAGATTCAAGTGCCGGTGGCCTTCGTCGGCGTCATCTATAAAGGCGCGCCGCCCCTCGACATCGAACAAAGCGTCGTCTATCCCATCGAAAAGGCCGTGAGCTCCGCCTCGAACGTCGAGCATGTCGAGTCCTTCGCCAAGCAGGGCATCGGCGCGGTGCAAATCTGGTTCAACTGGGGTGCCGACATCAACGTCGGCCAGATGGAAGTGATGCAGCGGGTCACGCAGATCCTAAACAGCCTGCCGCCCGGCATCTTGCAGCCCTTTATCGTCAAATTCGACGTCTCCAATATCCCCGTCTCCATTGTGACGGTCTCCAGCGACGATCTGGACGAACGGGCCCTCTACGACCTGGCTTACAACACGATTGCTCCACAGATCGAACAGATCGCCGACGTCGCCGCCGCCACAGTGGAAGGCGGAAAGATCCGCCAGATCAATATCAACCTCGACCCGGCCCTCTTGAACGCCAGGAGCCTCTCGATCCTCGACGTCGTCAAATCCGTGAAGGCCGCCAACCTGATTCTGCCCTCCGGCGACATCAAGGCGGGCAATCTGGACTACAACGTCTTCACCAACAATCAGTTCCGCACGGTCGACCCGATCCAGGACGTGATCGTGAAGGTGAACCCACAGGGCAGCCCCGTACGGGTGCGGGACGTCGGGACCGTGACCGATTCGTCGGACATTCAGACCAACATCGTCCGGACGGACGGGGCCAGAGCCGTCTATTTACGCGTCAATAAACAGCCCATCGCCAACACTGTGGCGGTGGTGGATGCGCTGCGCAAAGCCCTGCCGAAGATGGTTGGCATCCCGTCCAGCGTGAAGCTTGGCATTTCCTTCGACCAATCGGTCTACATCCGCCAATCGATCAACAACCTCGTCGAACAGGCGCTGCATGGATCGCTGCTGGCCGCGCTCGTCATCCTGATCTTCCTCCGTAATTTCACCAGCACCCTGATCATTTCCGTCTCCATTCCCCTTTCGATCATGGTGACCTTCATTGTGCTCTATTTCTCCGGGCAAACCCTGAACGTGTTCACGCTGGGAGGCCTGGCCCTGGGCATCGGCCGGCTGGTCGACGACTCCATCGTGGAGCTGGAGAACATTCAGCGCCACCTCAACAGCACACCCCGCCGCTGGGACGCGATTCTGGAAGCGGCGCGCGAAGTGGCGATGCCGATTCTGGCCTCGACCATCACCACGGTCGTCGTATTCCTCCCGATTTTCTTCGTCGCAGGCATCGCCCGTTTGCTCCTAATTCCCCTGACCATCACGATCGCGATTTCGCTCTTCACCTCTTTCTTCGTCTCCCGCACAGTGACGCCGGCGCTCTGCTACAAATTCCTCAAGCCGGAGCAGGAAGCCCATCAGTCAATGCCGCGCTGGTTCGTGCGGATGATGGATTGGAGCCGCGAACGGTATGAGTCTCTGGACCGGGGCTATGAAGACTCGCTTTGCTGGGTCCTGGCCCATCGCACGCTCTTCATCGGCGGCATCCTGTTTCTCTTCGCCGCCTCGCTCGCACTGGTGCCCAAGATCGGCACGGAATTTCTCCCTGTGTCGGACGAAAGCCAGTTCCGCATCGTGCTGCGAGGGCCGGTCGGTCAGCGCGTGGAAAAAACTGAGCAACAAGTAGCGGAAGTCGAACGGGTGCTGCGGGCCCAGATCCCGGTCGAGGAACTGGGAACCATCATTTCCAGCACCGGCGTCCTGGCTCAGGGCCGCTCCTCCCTCTTCAATCCGAACACCGGCCCCCATACGTCGGTCATTTCCGTCTATCTGGTCTCACCGGATAAACGGAAGCGGAGCCAAGTGCAGATCATGAACGACGTAAGGCCTAAAGTGCTCAAGCTCTTTCCGGGTGTCGCGATGTTCTTCGATCCGGGCGGGCTCGTGAAGCGAGTCACCAGCTTCGGATCGCAGAAATCCGTCGATGTGGAGATCTACGGCTACGATTTCGAAAAAGCTCGCGGGGTCATCCGCGAGGTCGAGACCATAATGCACCGTATCCCGGGCCTGGTCGATATCGAAGTCAGCCGCGAGGAGAACTATCCAGAAGTCAACGTCGTGGTGGATCGCGAGAAGGCTGCCCTGCTGGGCATCAGTGAAACGGACGTGGCCAACGCGGTGCTCTTCTCACTCAACGGCAACGGTCAAACCGATCCCATCATCTATACCGACCCGCAAAGCGGGAACGAGTACTACATCAGCGCCTGGCTCGCGGAAGAGCATCGCCAAGACCTTACGGATATCGAGAACATCGTGCTGACCACCAAGACCGGTGAGCCGGTCCTCCTCAAGAACGTGGCTTCGCTCAAGCTGAATGCCGGCCCAGTGAAGATCGAGCGCAAATACTTCCAGCGGGTGGTCCATCTGACTGCCAACCCGGTGAACCGGGACCTGGGCGCCATCGGGGCCGACCTGGAAGCGGGCTTTGCCAAGATCCAGCTCCCCACCGGTTTCAGTATCAAGTTGGCCGGCCAGATCCAACAGCAGCGAGAAACCTTCGAGGGACTGATATTTGCCACAGTCCTGGCGCTGATTCTCGTCTATATGGTGATGGCCGCCCAGTTCAAATCGCTGATCGACCCCTTCGTCATCATGTTTGCGGTCCCGATGGGCTTCCCCGGCGTCATCCTGATCCTCTTCCTGACCGACACGACCCTCTCCACCACCTCGATGATGGGTATCATCATGATGCTGGGCATCGTGGTATCGAATGGCGTCCTGTTGGTGGATTACACGAATGTGCTGCGGAGGAAAGGACGCGAGTTACATGACGCGGCCATCACGGCGGCGCGGACGAGACTCCGCCCCATCCTCATGACCTCCCTCGCCACCGTCGCAGGGCTGCTGCCTATGGCGATCGGCTGGGGCACGGGCGGAGAAACAAATGCCCCCCTGGCCCGCACGGTCGTCGGAGGACTTAGCGTCTCGACAATCCTCACGCTCTTTCTCGTGCCTACGATCTATGTAATGTTAGAAGAACGGTTCCCACGCCATACGGACGCGGCCACGCAAGAAGCAGATTGGATACCGGAAGAGCCGGAGCAAGCACCGACCGGCAGATAGCTGACTGGCTAGCCGATGGTAGGAAATAGTGCCTTCAGCTTCATCGCCAAGCCGATATCCCCGCTGATCTTAAGCCGGCCAGACATAGCGACAGCTGGTCCGCTCAACTGCCCCTTCAAAATCTTGATACAATCCTCCCCGGTCATCGAAAGCGAGACTTGTGGGTCCTCATGCAGCCCCTCTGTAACCTGACAGGCCCCCTCACGAATCGTGAGGATGTACTGCCCGCCCTGCGCGCCACTCAAATCAAATTGATAGACCCCATCAAGGTCTTCGGCCGCCTCTGCGTCGAGCTTGCTGGGGAGAAGCTGGAAGAAATCTTTGACAGTGTTGGGGTTCATCGGTACATGGGGACGGGAGATACCTAATCGATACAGGGGCCGCGTTGCCGCGGCCCCTGTCCGGAACTAATACCGGAGCGTCACCGTCGCAGTACTGCGACGCGCGCCAAAAAAGTCTTTGGAGAACGTCTCAACAACGGCAGGGTCATAGCCCTTGCAACTGAAAATGTCGAGATAGGCGTTGTTCGTATCGTTCGCAAAGTGGCCGCTGATCAACGACGTCGAGATCAGCTGCACCATGGAATAGCCGGCGACCCGACCTGAGCCGAAATCGACAACCTGGCATTCGCCGAAACGCTTCATGCCGATGAGCTCGCAAAGCTCCACGACATAGCGGCGAATATGGTCGGGGTTGCGAATAAGATCGGGATTACAATCTTGAAGGTCGACGGAGGTGCACAGTCCCCACGCTTTCCCCTCTCCCACCATCTCTTGGGGGGCAATCGAGGCAGCTGCTGGGGACTCAGGTGGAAAGATCGCGGACTCGGAACCGGCCGAGCTACTCATAAAGGGTGCACCTTTCTGTTAGGAGGGTGAAAAAATGTTACGATAAATTGTACTGCCCAACTATACCACGATTTTTCCCGCATCAGGGAAGCTGACGAAACTTTTTTTCACACGAGACGCTCACAGGTCTCCGGTCGGTTGACAAGGTTCTCGGCGGTCGGAGAGAATGCGCCCATGACCACGAGCACCCCAGCGAATCCGACCTCGACCCAGCCGTCGGCCGACCTCCCAGACCGCCTCTGCACCTGGTGCAAGGTCGCCATGCGGAAACGGCTGGTCGCCAGCGGGCAATTCGTCCATTACACCTGCCCCACCTGCGTCTTCCAACATACGACCAGACGAGGCCCCAAGCCGGCGGCCCCGGCCCATTGAGCTTCCGGCCGACAGTCAGAAATTCCCCTCGGTGAGCTTCCTGATCGCTTCCATCCTCTGACGGTTCACCCCGAAATCACGGTAGCCGGTCCGGGACGCGGATCGGAAATGAACGATCTTCGCCTCATCGTCGAACAGAAACTCCACATCGTCCACAAATCGCAGCAACAGGCTAGTGAACTCATAGTGGAGATAGGTCTCGTCTTCCTCCACCAGCTTAGTACGGGGAAGGGACCGAATAATCGCTTTCAGAGCCTCCTTCGCCTCAGCCCTGGCCTTCCGATAGCGAAAGGGCGCGATGGCATGGCCCTCGTCTTGCGCCTGCGTCGACACACAGTTAGGACTTCCCGAACAGGGGTCTAATTGTCTCATAGGGTGAATATACCTCAAAAAATAAAAACGCGCGCAACCGGCTCAAAACGATCATCCAGCGAGGCCTTAGCGAGAGCGCACCCGTAGAATGCTCAAACATTCGGTCCAGCAAGGCCACAGCCGATGAACGCACCGGAGGCGTAGCCTTGGGCTACGTTGAGGATACGTTCGAGGCGAGAACGACGCTGGCGGACTATTTCAGCATTCTACTAGATGAAGGGGGACAGCGGCGCATACACCACCGAATGCCCGATCAACTGTCCTAAGCAAACAGGCATCAGCTCTTCACTCAGCGGAGCCCGATTCAGGCGGACCTCGATATGGAATCCTGCTGCGGTGCCGACGACTCCGATAATAGCGGATGCATCCTCTGCACCTGGAAATAGTTCCTGTGTTTGGAACTCGCAGAGGGTGCTATAGAGGCGGCCATCTGGTTCGATTACGGATCGGAGCTCCGGAAGATCGTCGAGCACACAATGCACCGAACAACGGTAGACGAAGCGGGCGGTGGGATCGATCGACTGGAACTCCACCAGCGCATCCTCGGAGAAACCCGTCAGGCAAACCCTAACGCTGGCTGGTTCTATGGCGGAGGTCGCAGCCAACTTACTGGCCGGCACCAAAAACTCATAGGCGTCGGCCGTGTTGTACTCGAACTGACAGGGCCCGAAGGCGTCAGGCCAGGAACAGAAGAAATGCGCAGAGGGATTGACCGGACGCAAGATCAGCTGCTGCTTCTCCACCGATGTCTCGACGGGAAGCTCCAATAGCGTGATCGCTTCGAGAAACGCCGTGCGCCGCTCTTCCAGCCATTGATCCCGCTCGATATCGCCGCGCGTCTCACCGGGGGTGATCACCTCGTGCGTCTGGAGCCGCGCACGGATAAACGAATGGGCATGGCGAAACCCCAGCCAGAACATGCTGCGGGGATTGTGCAACCGCAACGGATCGCGAATGCGCCAGGGATGGCTGATCGAACAGTAGGTGCCGACGTCCTGATAGCGTTGATAGACGGTGTGGTAGGCACCGGCCAGCAGGAAGAAGTCGCCGCGCCAGCCCTCCCGGACATGGATCAGCGTCGCATCTTCCGTGGACCAGGCGTCCAACTGATCGAAATCCTCCGGCGCCTCGATCGTCCATTCTTCGATGTAACAGATGACGTCCTTCGAAGGCCCCGCCGGCTTAAATCCTAACGCAGCCAGTCGTTCGCCCACGGCGAGGACCTGCCCAAAGGTCAGGGGCGTCGTCGTTTCCCAACGACGTTCACGCACGGTGGATCATCGCTCCCCCCGACTCATTAACGGGCCGCCCGCACAGCCTTCTGTTCAATCGTCGTATCGACGAGATAGCGGTCGAAGCCGTCCTTCAGGGTTGCCGCCAATAAGTCCTGGACATCCTCGTCGCAAAACCAGAACAGGGTGTCGCGCTGTGAGCCCTCGATATTCCTGGTCGTCGTGCTCTGATCGCCAAGATTCTTCGCCGTGATGACCAGCTTGCTGCTGGCGTTCACCATCGTCGAAAAGGCCCGGCTCTTGGCGTTGGCTGAAAAATCGAGCAACTGCCCGCTGACGACGATATCGGCATCCTGCGACGTAGTCGCGCCAGCGCTGGAGGCCACCCGCACCGTCCAGGCCCGATCCTTCCACCCGCGCGTGCTCAGGCGATCTGCGAGGGCACGGGCCAGAATCACCCCCGGCCGCTCCCCTGCCGAATCGAAGTAGGTCACCCCCCCCCATAAGTGGGTGCGCAGACCAAGGCGTGTCTTCTCGGCCCGCCGGTCTTCAAAGGGTTCGATGACTATGCGGACCGCCGGATCCAGAGATAGAGCTGCCGCCTGTTTCTGCGGCACATGCAAATGCACCGTCTGCCCGGTCCCGGCACAACCGGCGCCGATCAACACACTTGCCGCAAACAGAATACCGACACTCAGTCGTCCCATTTTTGGATTCTGCATATTCTTCTCCTTGCGATTGGCTACCCCACCATTGAAGCAGTCCAGCCTACTCAAGTTGTAAGCGAGAGACAACCACCAGCACAATTAGAATGCTGAACCGAGGCGTCATCGATGCGTAAAACATGAGAGGTGAAAGGTTTCTGAGAAAGAGCCCTCAACAGTCCCACCTTTCATTTTTACGTCTTACCGTTCACGCCCCTAGCGAGTCACGATCGGGAGAATAGCGCGAAAGGTCTCGCGGCTGAACTCCGGCACCTGACCGGCTTGAATCCTTGGATCGGTAAACGGCAGGAAACGGACAATCTTTAGAAATGACCGTTCGGCAAGGACCGCGGCAATCTGCGCCTTGCGATCATGAGTGATCGAAAGGGTATAGCCCTCGCCTCGCTTCCATTCCCACAGAGTCGGCGCCAACGACAGTTCCAGCCCCTGCCCTGCGAGCTGATGAAACCGGTCTACGATCCGAGCCTTATGCTGCTTGATTCCCTCCCCCCCCAACATCAAGGCACAGACGACATGGTGCCCCCACCAAAAGAGCGTCCGGAAGGTAAAAATATTCAAGTCATGAAAATGTTTCGGGAAGTCCAGATACTGATAGGGGAAAAGCTCAAGATGTTCGCCCTTCACAAAATGGCAGTTGGCGGGATTAAAATCCGGCGGGGTCACGAGAGAAACAGACGCGACCTCCTCTTTCAGCGCCACCTGGGTGGCCATGAGATCATGCCGCACCTTGTCCATGATCTTCGCCTTGGCGCGAAAGAACTGCTGATCGGCCAGCAAGGCCGCTTCTTCTGCTGTGAAGGGTAATAACATAGCTATGAATAGGCTGGGAACGGCTCGAAATATACTGCGCTATTTCTGCTGCGTTTCGAACTGGGAGACCGTCAAGTCGTACTGCGCCCGACATTCCGCACAACGGACCCACAGTGCATCTTGAAACACGTCCATCTCCCGAACCGATAGGGCCGACATATGGGTCCCCATGCAGGCTTTGAGCGCCGCGAGCGCATCTTGTTCTGCAGACCCAGCCTCAGGCGAGACGGACTCGGCTGCCGATGCCTGCCTGGTAATCGCGCCGGTGGTCACCCGATGAACCATGCGACAAGAACTGCACGTGAGCACCACGATGCGCTCCGGCTCGACGCGTTTGACCGTCAGACAGAGCGGATGCACCGACCAACATTGCTGGAGAAAGGCTCCGCCACGAATTGTCTCTGCCATTATCTGTCCTCACGCTACCGCAGGATGCGCAAACAGTTCGTCCAGCAAGGCCGCAGCGAGTGAAGGCCCGAGGCGTACCCGGAGGGTACGTTGAGGGTCTGAACGATGCGAGAACGCCGCTGGCGGACTGTTTCAGCGTCCTACTACAGCGCCCAAAGGATCAGCATCACCAGCAGGCCAAGCCCATAGGGGAGCACGCAAGAGTACAGCAACGCCGACCTGGCTCGGTCCGTCGACCCATTGCGCGACAATTGCTCTTTGTAGACGAATTCACGGGAGAGGATCAGCACAGTGAGGGTCAGAGCCAAGGTCCTGCTTGTTCGCGGCCAGGTATAGGCGCCGCTGGCAATGAAGTTCGCCGTGAAAAATCCACTAAAGAGGAGAATCATCGGCGCCAGAACGAAACGGACTGAGTCGGGAAAAAAGGCATGCCAGCCCGGACGGGTTTTCTCTGGACTGGACTGTGGGCTGGGAGTCACGAGCCGACGGCCACGGAGGTCTCTTCCTTCGGCGAAAGAGAGGGGCTCCCCTCTTGGGCGGCGCGGCAGACCTTACATACGCGGGGACGAACTTTCAGGAATGTCACTTTGCCGCTGGCCAGGCAGCTGTAATGGACGAACTCATCACACAGAGTGCAGCGAGACCATCCGCCGGAGAAAAACGTTTTATTGCGGTAGAGCCCTTCCTTGCAGACCTTGCAGTTGCGAGGCTCAATCCCCAACAACATCGGCTCCCAATCTCCGCCTGCTTTCCTAATGCTCATGATGGGGAGTATAGCTAAGGCAAGCGGCGAGAGGCAAGGGGCGCGAACGCCGTAACATGCCTTGCCTCTGGCGTCTCACATTTCACGCCTCACGGTTTGACAGCCTCTAGACCTTTTGCTACTCTCCGCGCCGACTCACAGCCTGTCACACGAACTCGGTTTTCGTCTCCATGAACGTCAAAGACTACCTTGAACAGAAGCGAAACGACGTGGATGGGTTCCTCGATTCCGTCATGCCTAGCGCCACCACACCGCCCGCCACGCTCCACGAGAGCATGCGATACAGTCTCATGGCAGGAGGCAAGCGCGTCCGCCCGATCCTGGCCATGGCCGCAGCAGAAGCGGTGGGCCAGCCGGCGCCTGGATTGATGCCGGCCGCCTGCTCGCTGGAACTAATCCATACCTACTCCCTGATTCACGACGACCTGCCAGCAATGGACAACGACGACTTCCGCCGCGGGAAACCGACGAACCACAAGGTCTACGGCGACGCCATGGCAATCCTGGCCGGCGATGCCCTGCTGACAATGGCCTTCGCTCTCTGCAGCCGCCCCGACCTCATGAAGGGCTGCGACCCGGCCCGCCAGGTACGGCTGATTCAAGAACTAGCCTACGGATCTGGGAACGCCGGGATGGTGGGAGGACAGGTCTTTGATATCCAGGCGGAAAACATAGATATCGATTTCGCGATGCTCCAGAATATCCATAAACATAAAACCGGCATGTTGATTCGCGCCGCGGTGCGGATGGGCGCCATTGCCGCCGGCGCTACCAACCATCAACTGGACGAGCTCACGAGCTATGCCGAGGATGTCGGACTGGCCTTTCAGATTGCGGACGATGTGCTCAACGTGACGGGCACGCGCGAGGAACTGGGCAAGAATCCTAACACCGATGCGGAACGGGGCAAGAAAACCTACCCAACGTTCTATGGAGCTGAAGGAGCCAGAAAACTGGCGGACGACTGTGTGGCCCGAGCCATCGCGCGCCTTTCCCAATTCGGCCAAGCCGCCGAACCGCTCAGTGAAATCGCGCGCTATATCACGTCGAGGAAAAACTGACGTGAGGCTGAAACATAAAACGTGAAACGCATCCGCTTCTTTCAAGTTATGACTTCTTGCTGCTCACGTTTCACCGTTCCCGTCTCACCGTTTACGTCTTCAAGATGAAAGTTCTCGTCACAGGGGCAACCGGCTTTATCGGAGGCGCAGTCACACGCGCGCTGGTGAACCGTGGCATCGACGTCCGGGTCCTGACCCGCAGAGCATCCGACCTCCATAATCTTCAGGGTCTGACCGTCGAACTGGTCGAAGGCGATCTACGCGATCAGGCCTCGTTGCGCAAAGCCCTCACCGGCTGCCAGGAGCTCTACCATGTGGCGGCGCACTATGCCCTCTGGGCCAAAGATCCCTCGATCTTTTACGACGTCAATGTCACCGGCACGAAAAATCTGATGGAAGCGGCCCGATCAGTCGGCACCGAACGAATCGTCTACTGCAGCACCATCGGCGCCATCGGCCTTCCGCCAGGCGGAGGGCTCGGGAAAGAAGAGACGCCCGTCTCGCTTGATCAAATGGCGGGCCACTACAAACGGTCGAAGTACCTGGCAGAGCAAGAGGTCTTGAAACTCGCGAAGGCGGGGCTGCCGGTCGTCATCGTGAACCCCAGCGCCCCGGTCGGAGCAGGCGACGTGAAACCGACCCCGACCGGGCAGGTCATCGTGGATTTCATGAAGGGCCGGATGCCGGCCTATATCGAAACCGGGATGAACATCGTGGATGTCGACGATGTGGCTCTTGGCCATCTGCTGGCGATGGAGAAGGGCCGGATCGGCGAGCGCTACATCCTCGGCAACAAGAACTTGATGCTGCGCGAAGTCTTCGAAATCTTAAGCCGCCTGAGCGGCGTCAAGGCGCCCACGGTCAAACTCCCGCGACTCGCGATTCTCCCCCTGGCCTATCTGAATCAATGGATCGCCAACGTTACGGGCCAGCCGCCGCGCATTCCACTCGAAGGGGTGAAGATGGCCAAGTATAAAATGCACTACGATTGCAGCAAGGCGATCAGGGAGCTCGGCATCCCGCAGACGCCCCCGGAGATTGCTCTAGGGAAAGCAGTCCAATGGTTCCGAGATCATATGTACGTGTAACAAAAGCAGTGAGCCCTCAGCTCTCAGCTTTCAGATCTGAGCTGACGGCTAGATTGCTGAAAGCTGAAGGCTCTTCTCTATGGACCTCCTGGCCCTGTTCTTTAAAACCATCCTCTTCCGTCCCTACGTCTTTGCCTTTCTGGCGGCCTTTCTCTTCGCCGCGATCAAACTGATTGGCTGGCCGAGGACCTGGCGATTCTGGCTGATTAGCTGGGGCACAGCCTTCGTCTGCGAGTTTTCATCCACGCGCAACGGGATTCCCTTCGGCTGGTACCACTACAATGGCTCAACCGTGGGGCAGGAACTCTACTTCTCCAACATCCCCTTCATGGATTCGATCTCGTTCAGCTTTCTTCTCTACGCGGCCTACACTCTGACTCTCTGCTTTTTCCTCCCGATCTGTCCCTCCTCTGACCGCTCCAGGAGCTGGCTCACCGGGCTCCGCTTCGATCGCGCCACCCGCACCGGCTGGGCCGTCCTCCTCGTCACGGCGTTGTTTTATGCGTGCATCGACATGGTCATCGACCCGGTCGCTTTGCGAGGCGACCGCTGGTTCTTGGGCAAGATCTACTACTACCCGGATCCCGGCACCCACTTCGGCGTGCCCCTCGCGAACTATGCAGGCTGGGCCGTAGTCGGACTGATTTCCCTTTCCATCTACTTCCGATTCGACCGGGGGATCCCGGAACCAGCCTTCCCCGCCGACCACTCCGTCACCACCAGGCTCCTCCTCGGCGTCGGCCTCTATTATGGCGTTCTGGCCTTTAACCTCGGCGTGACCTTCTGGATCGGCGAATCGCTGCTCGGCATGACGGGCCTACTGATGTACGTCCCCGTAACCGCCTTGCTCCTGCTCCGGCTTCTCAAGCCGCTCGAACCTGGGAATCCCTAGTCATTGGGCCTGCTGGTGGCAATAACTCGGAATAATTTTGTATAGTACAGTCCGAGGCGATACGATGCGAACCAAACTCCTGATAGTCATTTTTCTTGCCGTACTGGCCGGCGTTGCGACGTTCGGCTGGCTGGGCTATCGCCTGTTCACCACCGGCTTTAGCGCGAAGACGGAACCCCAGGCGATCGAGATCTTTCTGGCGCGCCAGATCCGGCATCTCGCTATCCCGATCGAGCAACGGAACACCCCCAACCCTGTCGCGCTCAGTCCGGATCTTTTGCAGGAAGGGCTGGCCCACTTCGCAGACCATTGCGCGGGCTGCCATGCCAACGATGGGAGCGGCCAGACACCCATCGGCAAGAATGTGTACCCCAAGGCGCCGGACCTCCGGCTGCCCGATACCCAATCGATGTCCGACGGGGAACTCTTCTGGGTCATTCACAACGGCATTCGCTTCACCGCGATGCCGGCTTGGGGCGAAGGAGATCCGGCCCAGGATCTGGACAGCTGGAAGCTGGTCCACTTCCTTCGCCATCTGCCGCAACTGACAACAGAAGAACTCGACCAGATGAAGGCCCTCAATCCCAAAACGAAAAAAGACCTGGAGGAGGAAGCCGCGTTCGACCAATTCCTCCGGGGCAACGACTCTGCGGCGATCCAGCTGGAGAGCGGCCATCACCATTAAGCGACCGTTTGTATGAAAAAAGACCGATTCAACATGCTGTACCGGGGTCTTCTCGCTTGCGCCCTCTGTCTCATCTCCTCCACCACCTTTGCCCATGGCAGCGGACAACATGTGCTCGGCACGGTGACCGCCATCGACGCGGGGCACCTCACTATCAAGACGCCCAAAGGCCAGACCGTGAACGTACAAGTGAACAAACAGACCCGGTTTAGGGAAAAGGGCAATCCGAAAGGCGCCAATCTACCTTCGGTGGGCGATCGCGTCATCATTGAAGCGACCAAAGCCAACAAGACCCTGACTGCGACCGAAGTCCATTACGCATCAGGTAAACGTATGCCACCCCCGGCACAACCGGCGCCCACTCAAGCAAGGTGATCTATGCCAACCGTTCGTGTGACGCGAGAAATTCATAACTATCTCTTTCGCGGCGGGGTTCAGGCCGTCACCACCCGCGTGCTGGTCACGGGGATTGCGGTTTTCCTGGCCGTCATGACCGTGCCGGGCATTGAGGTCGACTCAGTCCCTGCCGGAATCGCCGCCATCCTCGTGCTCGTGTTTCTCAATCTCCTGGTCCGTCCCATTCTCTTTGTGCTGACCCTCCCCTTGATCGTCCTCTCGTTGGGACTCTTTCTCATTGTGGTCAACGCCCTGCTGCTCGAATTCACCGCCTATCTCGTCAAGGGATTCACCGTCACGGGATTTTGGCCGGCGGTCGTCGGCGCGGTCGTGATCAGCTTGGCCACGACGATCCTCAATGCCTGGACCACTGAACCGCGCCTGGTGGAACCGCACGCATTCCCTCAACAGCGTGCCCCCAGAATTATCAGCCCCGACGAATAACACACCCATTCCTTTTCATTGAATTGCTCGGCGTACGTTGTTAGAATGAGCGCGCTACTCCACCCAAACTCACGAATGACACCCACAGCCCCACACAGCAAACCAATCCCCGAGACGCAGCTTCAGCGGACCTTGACGGCCGTGCTGAACGACTTGCCGGTCGACGCCGCGCTGGCCGCCGTATTCCACCGGGACCAAGGCCCGCTAATTGGCCATGCGGCATGGGGCTTCACCCCGCGCGACACGCAAGCGATCCTCCGGACACTCGCGGCCCCCGCTGTCGCAGCTGCATCGGCCGCAAATAGCCAGGAAGATGGACGCACCATTCGTCTCCGCTTGATTGCGCCTGACGCGAAATCGATGCTCGCCGTGCCCCTCCGGTATCGCAATAAAACCTACGGCTTCCTCGTCATCAGGCGCAAAGAGAGCGCCACCTTCGCGAAAAAAGAAAAAATTTTGATGGAGCAGGCCAGCGACGCGATCACGAAAGCGCTGGAGCGCGACGGCCTCTTCGATATGAACGTGGTGCTCAGCCGGCCCTTCGTCACGCACGAGCCGGTCCCTCCGCCACCCTCGCCCGCAGAACTGTTTGCGGCGCCAGTGTCGCAGCTCATGCCGGAGCTCCAAGATAAAATTGTCGCCGCGCTGGCGGATGCCAACCAATATGTCGCCTACGATCGCATCTGGGCCTGCCACTACGACCCCCTCGCGGGCAACGTCGAAGTGCTGGGGATGGCCGGCGATCTGAAGAGCGAGCAGAAAGACGGGAAGAAAGATCTCAAGCCGGGCCACCGCCTCACGCTCGACAGCTCTGCCTCCGGCTGGGCAGTCCGCCATCGCAAGCCGCGCGTGGATCACGACCTCGCCTCCACCCAGGGGCGGTTTCTCGATCACAAATATCTGTTCAAGGACCGGCTGCTCTCCTCGTTCGTCGTGCCCTTCTTCGTCCGGGGACAAGTGGGCGGCACCATCACCCTGGCCTCAAAAGAAGCCGGGCGGTACCAGCAGACGGATGCCCGCACGCTCGAACCGATCATCGTCAAGATTGCAGAAATCCTCCAGGCTCCGTTAGCAGTACCGGCCCGCCAGGCCCAAATCGCTGGCCAAGAAGGCGTGCCAGGAGAGGCCACCGCTCCGGATTCTTCTGAGCCCATCATCAGAAAGCAGGAGCGACAGGCCGCCATCGGCGAGTTCAGCCTGTTCCTCGCGACAGAAGTGCGGGAGCCCCTCGCCTCGATCCGCGCCCAACTGGAAGAAGTCACGGCTGAAGGCATCCTCGATTTCGACCCCCAGACGCGCGTCGAGAACGCGATGCGCGACTTGATCCGCATCGAAGCCATCCTGAACGAGATTTTAGACTTCGCGAAACCGCTCGAGCTGAACCGGCGGCTCCTCCGCATACCCGAAGTCATCGAAAGCGCACTGACGGTGGTCGCCACCGATCTCGAAGTGACCAGAATCCAGGTGACCAAGGACTATGCGACGATAATCGCACCGGTCCGCGGCGACGAATCCAAAATCCAGCAAGTCTTTTTGAGCATTTTTAAGAACGCCGGGGAAGCGATGAGCCCGGGAGGCCATCTCCATATTCAGATCACCCAGCATCGCGCGGGGCGCGGCGTAGAAAATCAGATCCTCATCAAGAACGACGGCGCCCCGATTCCAGCGGAAATCGTCGACAAAGTCTTCGAACCGTTCTTCACCACCAAACGTGCCGGCACAGGCCTGGGCCTCGCCACGGTCAAGAAGATCGTAGAAGAACATGGCGGCTCCATTGCCATCGGCAGCGCGCCAGGCGAAGGCACCACCGTCACCATTCGTCTCCCAGGTCTCAGCCGCGGCCCGTCCTATCGAGGACGGGGACGCCGGCCTCCCACACGCCGCTCGGCCTAATCTCGCGATTCCGCTCACATCGTTCGCGGAACCCGTCAAACGAGAAACAGCTCGGAGCTACGGCCGTGCCCTTAGAACGGCGCCTCTTGGCTCGCTGGGGTTCATCCTGAAGAACCAGAAAGACCATCTAACCAGACAGACAAGCCACCCTCCCCTTTTCACCCTTGACAGGCCCACCCTCCCTGACTATGATTTGACCCAGTTGATTTGAACTCGCAGCCTAAAATGCATTTTCTCCGGCCACCATTATTCAAAGGAGTAGGCTCATGAATATCCTAGTCGGTACCGTTTCGACTGTCTCCGGTGTCCTGTTTGCCCTGTCTATGGCCTCGGCAAATCCCTCGCTTCTCCCCAAGCACGAGGGCTATCCGATGAAGAACAGCGGAAGCCCTGTGACGGGACAGCCAACCGCCAATGATCCGGGCCAATCCGATGCGCGTGGCGAATCCACATTGCTCAAGTCCACAGAATCCATCAAGCACAGCGAACAGAAACTCGTGAAGTCTGATAATGCGCGGATCACTGAAGGACAGGGGGCGGGCCGCCTGCCGAAAGTCCAGGGCCCTCAGATCAAGATCGATCCCCCAGTCACCTCTGCCACGAAGATCACTGGCGATCGCAAGATCAACTAGTCGGCCTGTTTAGCCCAAGATACAAAGGGGGACGCAGGATTTATCCGGCGCCCCCCTGTTTTTTTGTGCGACGAGCCCGAGCTGGGACTAAAGTATTCCGCAGCCGGAAACGCCAAGGTTTCTTGGCCCACTCTCCCGCGTAATCGACGCCGACTCGCGGATGGACCTCAATCGATCCACTCCCCACTGACTCACCTCGGTCCTCGAACCAGAGAAATTCGCCGGACGTAAGGTCAGCGCGATTGAGACTGCAATCGATCTGCAGCGCGCGGCAAAGCTTCCCCGGTCCGTCGATCAAGTCCCCATCGAGCTCAATCGCCCGGATCAAGACGGCTGAAGGAAACCCCTCCAGCTCCGTCACCACGTTCAAACAATGGTACATCCCGTAAATGAGATAGACATAGGCGATCCCTCCTGCCCCGAACATCACATCCGTTCGCTGAGTTCTCCCTTTCGAGGCATGACAGGCCTGATCATCCGGCCCGACATAGGCCTCCACTTCGACGATCCTGCCTGCCACGCTCCGATCCTCGATCACCCGCACGAGATACTTGCCGATGAGCGAGCGCGCTACCGTGACCGTTGGGCGAGTGAAATAACTCTGTGGAAGGATTGTTCGCCCTGGCTTCATAGGGGTCACTATAGACCGAGCCGGACGATCTTCCAATATGGCGAGATGGCGTGGGCATGCTCAACGAGCCGGAGCCTTCTTTGCCTACCTCTCCCGGGAGTGAGCGCGGGCTGTCTCGGACTGCGGGCGCCCAACGAGGGTCTTCTGAGACCGCGCGTTACGCGAGCACGCGAGACACCCGCGCACGCGGTCATTTGATCTCTTATTCTGCTTGAATGGGAATGTAGAGGACGCTCCCCTGCCGGTTGACCAGCAGGAGCGCAAGGCCGGAAGGTTTCATCGGATCGGCCAGTCGCTGAAATACGGAGAAGCTGGAGATATGCTGACGATTAAGCTCCAGCACCACATCTCCAGGCTGGAGACCTGACGATTCTGCCAGGCTGCCTTCCTCAATATCGGTCACCACCACTCCGCTAGTGACGGCCAGATTCATCTGCCGGGCCAGAGGCACGGTCACATCGTCGAAGACCACGCCCGCGAGAGGATGCACCGTGGAGGCTGCCGCCGATGGGGCCTGACTCTTCTTCGCCCGTTCACGCGGCGCCTCCTGCACCACCAGGTCAGCCTGATACGGCTTGCTCTCACGCAGGAAATCCAGTTTGTGCTTACTCCCGATCGTCACGGCAGCCACGAGGTTCCGGAGATGTCCGCTGTCCATCACGTCATGTCCGTCGAATCGCACCACCACATCGCCGCGCTTGAGACCGGCTTTCTCGGCCGACCCTTTGGCTTGCACATCGGTCACGATTGCACCCTTCACATCTGGTAGGCGAAAAATCTTACCGAGCAAAGGCGTAACATCCTGCGTCGAGGCGCCGAGAAATCCACGGACCACCCGCCCGGTCTTGAGCAAGCTCTGCATGGCAGCCTTGGCCATATTGCTCGGAATGGCAAAGCCCACGCCGACGCTCCCGCCGGTTGGACTGGCGATGGCCGTATTGATTCCCACCAGCTCTCCGTTGATGGTCACCAAGGCCCCGCCTGAGTTGCCAGGATTGATGGGCGCATCGGTCTGAATGAAGTCTTCGAAGTCCGCGATCCCGACATCGGCTCGGCCGACGGCGCTGACAATGCCGAACGTCACACTGCGGCTCAACCCCAATGGATTGCCGACCGCGAGCACAAATTCTCCGACGGCAAGCGTGCTCGAATCTCCCCAGGTTACGGTCGGGAGGTTCGTCGCCTGAATTTTCACCACAGCCACGTCGGTCTTGGGATCGCTGGCCACCACTCGCCCTTTATATTGCCGCCGGTCGGCAAGGATCACTTCCACATCGACCGCATCGGCGATGACGTGGTTATTCGTCAGAATATAGCCGTCCGGTGACACAATCACGCCGGAGCCCTGACCATATTGACGGCGGGGGGGGGCATCCTTAACCAGACCAAACGGGAGCCCTTCGTCGCTGAACGCTTGGTCTCGCACTATCACCGTTGACCCGATGCTGACGACAGCGGGAGTGACTTTGGCGGCGGTCGCCTTCACCTGCGCCTGGAGATCGCCTCCACTCGCCACAGGGATCGCACGGTCGCCAGCCAGAACAGTCCCAGCCACGACCGAGCTCCCTACACAGAGTCCGACCACGATTCGCAACAGAAAATTTGGTTGAAGCATGCCACGGTCCTTCATGAAATCAATCGCCGCTCGATCACCCATAAACGAACGTAGCCTAGCACGCATCAGTCAAAGTGGCACTTACAATTCTACATGGCGCAAGCGAAGAGCGTTGGAGATCACGGACACGGAACTGAACGTCATCGCAGCACTGGCGATCATAGGGCTCAAGAGGATGCCCCAGACCGGATAAAGCGCGCCTGCCGCAACCGGCACCCCGATGACATTGTAGAGAAATGCGAAAAGGAGATTTTGCCGGATGTTCCGCATCGTGGCCTGGCTCAGTCTCCGCGCACGGAGCAGTCCTCGCAGATCCCCCTTCACCAACGTCATCCCCGCGCTCTCGATGGCCGTGTCCGCCCCGGTTCCCATCGCAATCCCGACATCGGCCAAGGCCAGCGCCGGCGCATCGTTGACGCCGTCTCCCGCCATCGCCACCACACGACCTTGCGACTTGAGACGGGCAATAATCTGACCCTTCTGGTCCGGCAGGACATCCGCCAGGACCTCATCGATGCCAAGTTGCCTGGCCACCGCCTCAGCCGTATCGTGATGGTCCCCCGTCAGCATGACGATGCGGATGCCTTCGGCCTTGAGTTCCTGCACCGCGGCGCGAGTGGAATCTTTGATCGGATCTCCCACGCCCAGGAGGCCGGCAGCCTGCCCATCGACTGCTACAAACAGGACTGTCTGCCCTTCATGGCGCAGCGAGGCCGCGTCACCGTCCAACTGCGTAAGGCTCTGGCCGGATAGGCCGATGTCATCACGTAAAAACGCCACCGTCCCGATGGCCACACGACGACCGGCCACCGTCCCGGTCACGCCCTTCCCCGTCACAGAGCGAAAGTCCTCGACTCGAGCAACAGCGATTCCTCGCCCTTCCGATCCTGCTACCACCGATGCTGCCAAAGGATGTTCGCTACTCCGTTCAAGACTCGCGGCAAGCCCCAACAGCTCGGCCTCGGACCAGGGCGCCACCACATGCACCGACAACAATTTCGGTTTGCCCTCCGTGAGGGTCCCGGTCTTATCGATCACGAGCGTATCCACCTTGCCGAAAATCTCCAGCGCCTCCGCCTTCTTCACCAAGACGCCAGCCGTCGCGCCGCGCCCGGTCCCCACCATGATCGACATCGGCGTCGCCAATCCCAACGCGCAGGGACAGGCAATAATCAGAACCGCCACGGCATTGACCAGCGCATAGGCCAGCTTAGGCTCAGGCCCCCAAATCGCCCAGGCCACTGCCGTCATCAACGAGGCCGCCACTACCAGGGGAACAAAATAAGCCGCGGTCATATCCGCAATTCGCTGGACCGGCGCCCGGCTCCGTTGCGCCTCGCTCACCATCTGCACGATCCTGGCAAGCATCGTATCCCGCCCGACCCGTTCCGCCACCATCACAATTCCGCCAGTCCCGTTGATGGTTCCGCCTACCACCGAATCTCCAACGGTTTTCTCAACCGGGATCGACTCCCCTGTGATCATGGATTCATCTACGGACGTGGAACCTTCTTGAACCCTCCCATCGACCGGCACCCGTTCTCCAGGCCTGACGCGCAATCGATAGCCCACCTGGATTTGCTCGGGCGGCACGTCTTCTTCCTGCCCGTCCGATTTGATGAGCCTGGCGCTCTTTGGCGCAAGCTGGAGCAGGGCGCGAATCGCGGAGCTTGTCTGGCTTCTGGCCTTCAGCTCAAGCACCTGGCCCAGCAGGACGAGGACGGTAATAACGGCCGCCGCCTCGAAATAGACCGCGACCGACCCGTCATGCAGCCGAAAGGAATCGGGGAGCAACGTCGGAGCCACAGTGGCTAACGTGCTGTAGCCATAGGCAGTGCCTGTTCCAATGGCAATCAGCGTGAACATGTTTGGAGCCCGGCTCACCACCGAGACCCAGCCTCGCTGAAAAAACGGCCAGCCGCCCCAAAGCACCACCGGCGTTGCCAATAGCCATTGCACCCAATTCTTCGCTGGACCGATGAAGACCGGTGGCAGTGACAGACCTGGGATCATCTCGGCCATGGCCAAGAACATCACGACAAGGGCAGGCCCGAGGCAGATCCAGAACCGCCAGCTCATCTCTCCAAGCTCGGGATTCCCTTCTTCTTCGAGCGAGACGACTTTGGGCTCCAGTGCCATCCCGCAAATCCGACAGGCTCCCGGCTTGGTCTCCAGCACCTCCGGATCCATCGGGCAGATGTATTCGGCCGTTCCACCGATCAGGACCGGCGTCGCGCGAGGCACGCGCTGCTCAGGAGGAATCAGATAATAAATCGGGTCTGCTCGAAATTTGGCGAGACAACTTGTGGCGCAGAAATAGTAAATCTTCGCCTGATACTCGGCGGAGCCAGCAGCCGTAGCTGGCTGCACCGTCATCCCGCAGACGGGATCGATGGCTCCTGGCAGGGCCGGAGCCGACACCATCATCGGAAGAGGTTTTCTGGTGGTCGGCTTCGCAGCACCGACCGGCGACCGCAATGCTAGCTCCGGATCGGTTGTGAATCGTTCCAGGCAGGACCGGCCGCAAAAATAATAGCGTTGGCCGTGATGATCATGATATCCGGCCGCCCTAGCCGGATCGACCGCCATTCCGCAAATTGGATCGATTTCCACACCAACCCCCAATCGTGGCCACAGACAGATGATCTCGGCTGCGCCCATCGAGCGAGCACGGTTTCATCGTGCGCGCTTTGAGAGCAAAGAGATCGTCTGCCAGCGGCCGCTCTTCATCACTTCTTTTTGTCTGTATCCAGAATGCTCTGGATGATCAGCCTGACATTCTCCGGATCGATCGTTTCCGTCTTGATATTGCCGTCGAGAAGCACGGTCGGGGTCTGCTGCACCTTGATGCGTTCGCCCCACTTGCGGCCGTCTTCGAATAACTTAGCCGGCTTCCCGCTGGCCATCCCCTCTTCAAAGGCTTTCGGATCGAGCCCGACTTCCTTGATCAAAACTTCCCGCAACGAGCGGTCCAGCACGCCGGTGATCTTATCTTTGTGGATGGTGCGAAAGAGGACCGATTTCATTTCCTTCCCCTTGCCCATCATCTTCGCCTGCTCATACATGTCGAAGGGGGTCGGCAACTTCCCGTGAATTACCGGGAAGCCCACCATCGTCGACTCAAGCTTGTTCCCAAACTCTTTCTCCAGCAGGGCCAGACCTTCCCCGTCGAACCGGTGGCAATGGGGGCAGTAGAAATCGGCGAACTCGGTCAACTTCACTTTGCCAGGCGTGTGGGTCGACACTTCGCCCTGGAGGATTTCGAACTTACCCTTCAACTCAGGGGATGTGGCTGCGGTAGCTGAGCCCCACAAGACCACGGCACCAATTATCGCCCATACCGAAGCCCATTGTGCACCCTGTCTCTTGACCATACGCGACTCCTTTTCTGAATCAACCGGCCTATTCGTGACAACCAATGTGCCGAAAAATACTCTCTACTGCATCGATGTGCGCCCGCCAGAAACAACAACGCCTCGGGCACCGGCCAGGCTCCGAGGCGATCACGCAGTCGTCCATGATCACTACGACCATCGGCCCATCACAACATCGAACGGGTCATCGGCTTCCCAACCCGACGATGCGCTCCACACGATCGTCGCGCCCGCCGAGGTTCCGGTACTTGTGATATTGCGCCAGCGCTTTCGCCAAGTCTTTCCGGTGCAACTCATAGAAGACCCCCAGGTTGTAATGGCCCTCCGCATAGTCCGGCTTCAACTCGACGGCTCGTTCGTAGGCCTGTTCCGCCTCTTCAAGCCTGTTCAGGCCTGCGTAGATCACGCCTAAATTCATGTGGGCTTCGGCATATTCTGGGCGATACCGCAGGACCTCCAGGAATTCCCGCTCCGCATCGACCGGCTTGCCTTGGCTCCGCAGGATGAATCCTAGATTATAGTGGGCATCGACCAGATCCGGCTTGGCCGCGACAGCTTGCTTATAGGCATAAGCTGCCTCCAGCAAATCGTTGCCCCGCTCCGCTAAACGCCCAATGTGATACCAGGCATCGGCATGTTTGGGATTCGCCTTCGTCAGTCTCATGAACAGGTCGTGAGCCGCCTTGTTCTCCCCCTGGCCCGCCTGCAACATCGCCAGCCCGAAGAGCGCGTCGGGATGGGCGGGACGAAAGGCCAGCAGGCTCTGATAGACTTTTGCCGCAGCAGCCACATCACGACGGCCGTCATAGAGCTTCGCCAAATCCGCATAAGAATCATCGTGCCTGGGATCGACCTCGATGGCCCGCCTAAGCGCCTGTTCCGCCTCCGCAGACTTCCCCTGCGCCAGATACACTTCCGCCAAATCGTTCAACGCTTCGGGATAGACAGGCTTCAGCTTGAGCGCATGCAGCAAGGCGTCGGTGGCTTCGTGCGGGTTTTTCTTGCCGTGGAAATACACTCGCCCGAGGAGATGGTAGGTCTCGGCATTGGAAGGACTGAGCTCTACGACCTTATTCAGCAGGGCAATCGCGCCATCGGCATCGCCGGCCTTGAACAGTTCTGCGGCCCGTTCGACTGAACGTTTATTGAGATCATTAAGAGGAGCGGCGTCAACCTGCCCGGCTATCAGGTAACCCCAAAAACAGATTCCAAAGAGAATGAGGAGGCGGTACCGGACAAGGGACATCAATGTCACGCTCCTGGTCAACACAAGAGGATGGGACAACTATACGGGGGGCCAGAACCGAAATCAACGAGCAGGCCGGAGGCCCAGTTGACCTGAGCCTCCGGCCCGTCACTGCGATAAGAAGGGACGTCAGCTCTTCCCGCTAAGTTGGAAGAACTTGGTTACGCCGAACGTATAACTCATGCCCTGCGCGAGATTGTTGTTAGCGTCTCGCATAAGCGGGACTTGCGAATAGAAATACGCCTGCCAGGTCTCGGCAAAGCTCACGAGCACACCGGGCGCAGCCCCAAGCCAAGACGAACCTGAATTGGGAACGGCACGATTGACAATCCAAGAGCCCGTCTCTTGGCTTGCCACCATACTGTCATGCGCCATGTAGCGGTAATTCAACTGCCCCGTCACCGTGAGCCACGGGAGCGTTTCAACGGGCACCACGTTCAGCCCAGCGTTCAGAATATACTCGTCGCCGTACTGGTAGCCGTCGTTATTCCGAAACGTGTGCCGATAGCTGACATAGGTAAACTGATTCAACCGGTGGGGAATCAACTCATAGGCTTGGTACAGCGACCCGATCAGCCCGGCTTGCCCGCGGCCGAGCTGCCCGGACGGCTCAAGCAAGCCACCCTGCCGTTCGATTTGAGTATTGTCCCCAGTCGGGAGATCGACCCCCAAGCCGGCCACGAGCATGCTTCGGAGCGACGGCAACACATTATACTTTGCTGTCACGCGCACATCGCCGATCCCCTTGTCGTTAAATTGACCGAGAGCCTCATCAGCGTTGTTATGCCAATGATGATGCTCATGGTTTCTGGTGAGGTAGGGAACCGTGAGCTGAAGACCGAGCCGGTCCGTGATCCCGTAATTCGCGTCGAACGTATAGCTGTTTGTCACGGTCGAGAGCTCTCGGTGATGATTAGTAATGATCCGACGGGTACTTTGATTCGCTTCACCGATGTGTCCACTGCTCCCCCTCGGCAGGGTCATCGGCGTATAGCTGTAGATAAAGTTGGTGGTCAACAATCCCTGCTGGGGCACCTGCTGCTGTGACCCAATAGTGACAAAACAACTCACGGCGCCGCAGGAAGCCAGGGATAGGGCCGGCCAGCCCAGCGCCAGGCCCAGCACCACAGCTCCTAGGCGCATCACACGTTGATTGAAAAACTTCAACATAGAAATCGTCCTCACGGAAAACACATTTATGACAGCGGCAGCGCGAACACACATCGCTCCGTTCAGCCGCATCCGGCGGAGCCTGTGGCATTCGCTGCCTGTGATTCGAATAGTCAGCGGGGAAGGGTGAGGGAAGGAGGGCCGCGGGACGCATCGGATGAAACGGGATAGAAGTCGCAGGCTGCATATTCCTGCTGGACCGCCAGGGACACACTCGCGACCGGAGCGAGGGCCGGCGAAGCCGTGCCTTCAGCCGTCTGCCCGGCCGCGCAAAGCCACGAACAGAGCGAGGTCGCATGGGTCGCGGCGCTGTGATGGGCATGCTGTTGTGCATGGGCGGCCAGCTGCGGATACACCACAGCGCTCAACAGGACGAGCCATGCTGCCAATACCCCAACAGCCAGTCGTTGCGTCACAGTCTTCATCGATTCTTACCGGAGCAACGCGGCTTTCACCAGCTCCTGTTTCTGAATTTTTGCGACGACATCCTCGATGAGCTTCTCGGTGAGCAAGCCACCTTTGATGTACTCCTGCACCCGGCCTTGTTGATCGATAAACACACTGACTGGCAGCCCGAACACCCCGAACTGGTTGGCGACCTTGTTCTCGCGATCCATGAGGACTGGAAACGTATGGCCGTTCTGCTTGACGTGCTCACGCACTTTCGCTTCATCTTCCAGCTCATTGATCGCAAGCACCACAAACCCTTTGTCGCGAAGCTTGTCGAGGCTAGCTTGCATGGCCGGCATTTCGGTCGTGCAGGGCTTGCACCAGGTGGCCCAGAAGTTCAGTAGCACGATCTTGCCGCGATACTGGCTGAGGCTCTGGGGGCTGCCGTCCAGATCGACTAAGCGAAAATCGTCCGCCTGCCTCCCGACCGAGGGGACGCGCGAGCCCATGCCCCATCCCTCGAATACAAAGAGTCCGAGTATGGCAACCAGAACACTAACCCCACCAATGGCTCTTCTCATCGTCGTCTCCCCGTTTTTTCTTGAAGCGTCTCGGTCACGACCGTTTCACCAACTGAAACGACTTTGTCATCCCGACGATAAAACTCGTGCTCTGCGTCAGTCCTCTATTAAAGTCGCGCACTATCGGAGTTTGCGCGTAGAAATGGGCGGAGCCTCGTCAGTCAACGACAACTTAACCAATTCCTCTAGCCCGATTTGGAATCCTGACGAATAGGCGAAATAGGTTGAGCCGGCCGTTGGAACAGCGCGGTTCTTGATAGTCGGATCCAGTACAGTTGCCTCACCGGGAAACCTCATATCATTTGCAGTCAATGATTGCGAAAGCGACCCGCTGAACAAATCATGCCACATGTAGCGATAGTTGAACTGATTGACGGGCACCAACCACGAGAGCGACTCGCTCGGGACAAGGCCTGAGCTGGCGGCGCGCCGAACCATGAGAAAAAGACTGTGGCGCAACCGACAACAAACTCGAGAATAAATCGTGCCTCAATCATGATGATGCTGGTCCCTTCTCTCTCTCTATCGTGCCAATCCGTCGTCAGACAATCCACTCGATGGATCGTGTGAAAAACGGAGCTCTACAAGCTGATGGGCAACGAAGACTACAGAAAGAAAGAGGGAGGGGCGCGGCAGGAAGAAGGCTGGCACAGCTCACTCGAGGGCTGAGCCACATCGGGAAGTGTGCCGAGCGCAATCAGACTGAGTTCGGCGTGAAACGGAACCACCGCGCTGTCGAACAACGTCCCGGCGGCGCACATCCAGGAGCAGAGTACGGTGCCATGGGTCGCAGCCTGGTGATGGGCATGGTGTCCGGCATGCTCGACCGACTGAGCCTGCGCCAATCCGCCGACGGAGAAGACGCAACAGACCAGCACGATCGAAACGAATTTAAGGACTCTGTGGTTCATCAATACACGACCCATGTGACTCAGTGAATGCTAATGGACCGTCTCAGGACCTGTCAAGCCAAGGCCCCGGCGCTAGCGCCTGCTGCTTATTATAGGATTCACGAAAAAGATCCTGTATACTGGGTGGATTATTTTCTAAGACATCGGCATCCGTTTCGAACGAGAGCACTATGGTCACGCAACTACTGAACCTCCTCTTTGGCAGCAAAAACGATCGTGAAATCAAGGTGCTGCGTCCAATTTTGGAGCAGATCAATAGCCTGGAATCAAGCCTGACGCCTCTCTCCGACCAGGCACTCGCCGACAAGACCCAGGAGTTCAAGAAGCGCCTTGAAGCCGGCGAAACGCTGGACGACATTCTGCCGGAGGCCTTCGCCGTCTGTCGCGAAATGTCCCGCCGTAAACTGCATATGCGCCATTTCGATGTGCAGTTGATCGGCGGCATCATCCTACACCGAGGCCGCATCTCCGAAATGAAGACCGGTGAAGGGAAAACTCTGGTGGCCACGCTGCCAGTCTACCTGAATGCGCTCGAAGGGAAGGGGGTGCACCTCATCACGGTGAACGACTACCTGGCCAAGCGCGATGCGCAATGGATGAGCATCCTCTACCACGCGCTGGGACTCTCGGTGGGCATCATCCAACATGACGCCTCTTTTTTCTTCGATCCGGCCTATGACGCGTCCGACAAGCGGCTCCAGGCTCTCCGCCCCTGCACCAGGCCTGAAGCCTATCGCGCCGACATCACCTACGGCACTAACAACGAGTACGGATTCGATTACCTCCGCGACAACCTGGTCGTCACCGATTTGGCCCAATGCGTGCAGCGCGAGCTGAACTTCGCCATTGTGGACGAAGTGGACAGCATCCTCATCGACGAGGCCCGCACCCCCTTAATCATCTCCGGTCCGACGGACGAAACAACTGATCTCTATTACCGCATCAACGCGATCATCCCGCAGCTGAAGCCGGAGCACGACTACACGGTCGAGGAAAAAACGAAAACGGCATCCCTCACCGAAGAGGGCAACGTCCGGGTCGAGAAACTGCTCGACGTGGACAACCTCTACGATCCCGACCATATGGACCTCGTCCACCACGTCGTCAAAGCGCTCCAGGCTTATGCTCTCTACAAGCGAGATGTAGACTATGTCGTAAAAGACGGCGAAGTCATCATCGTGGACGAATTCACCGGGCGGCTCATGCCAGGCCGCCGCTGGAGCGACGGGCTGCACCAGGCCGTCGAAGCCAAAGAAGGCGTGAAGATCGCCAACGAAAATCAAACACTGGCCTCGGTCACCTTCCAGAACTATTTCCGGATGTACAAGAAGCTCGGCGGCATGACCGGCACGGCGGACACGGAAGCGGCGGAGTTCGCCAAGATCTACAACCTCGACGTCAACGTAGTTCCGACCAACCGCAACATGGTCCGAGTGGATTACGCCGATGTCGTCTACCGGACCGAAAAAGAAAAGTTTGCTGCGATCGTCGAAGACATCAAAGACTGCCACCAGCGCGGCCAGCCAGTCCTGGTCGGCACAATTTCCATCGAAAAATCGGAACGACTTGCCGGCTTTTTGAGCCGGAACGGCGTCAAGCACAATGTCCTCAACGCCAAGCAACATGAGCGGGAAGCCGAAATCATCGCCCAGGCCGGCCGCAAGGGCGCCGTCACCATCGCCACGAACATGGCGGGGCGCGGCACTGACATTCTCCTCGGCGGCAACCCCGACTTCATGTTCAAACAGATCCTGTACCGGGAAGAGAACATGCCCGATACCCGCAGACAGGAGCTCTTCGAAGAAATCGGGTCCGACTGCGAGAAGGACAAACGAGAGGTCATTGAAGCCGGCGGACTCCACATTCTCGGGACCGAGCGCCACGAAAGCCGCCGGATCGACAACCAGCTCCGCGGCCGCGCCGGTCGCCAGGGCGACCCAGGTTCCTCACGCTTCTACCTGTCGTTGGAAGACGACCTGATGCGCATCTTCGCCTCCGAGCGGGTTTCCCAGCTCATGCTCAAACTCGGCATGGAAGAAGGCGTCCCGATCGAACATGGCATGGTCACCAGGGCCATCGCCAACGCCCAGAAGAAGGTCGAGGCCCACAACTTCGAAATCCGGAAACAGCTGCTGGAATACGACGACGTCATGAACAAACAGCGCGAGGTGATCTACCGGCACCGCCGCGCCGTCCTGGGCGGGACGAATCTGAAAGATGACTTGCGCGACATGATGGACGGCCTGGTGGACTCCGCCCTCAACATCTATTGTCCCGCGGAACAATACCCAGAAGAATGGGACATTAAAGGGCTTGCGGAGCTCATGCATAGCCAGTTCGGGCTCGACCTCACTCAGGGCAAAGACGACGGGGCCGAATCTCTTCGCACCATGGGGCGAGATGCCTTAGTCGAAGACCTGCGGACGCAGGTGCGCGACACCTATGAGAAGAGAGAGCAGGAGCTGGGCTCGGACTTGATGCGTTTCCTGGAAAAGAACTTTATGCTCCAGGTCATCGATCACCATTGGAAAGACCATCTCCTCGGGATGGACCACCTGCGCGACGGAATCGGCTTGCGCGGCTACGGGCAGAAAGATCCGCTCATTGAGTACAAGCGCGAAGGCTACGACCTTTTTGCCGGCATGATGGAACGGGTCAAAGCCGATGCGCTCGACCGGCTCTTCCATGTGCAGGCAGTCCGGAACGAGGGGCAACCGAGCCCCCAGCCGCCGCCAGTCATCTCTCGCCCCCAACCGGCGCTCATTCTCAATCGTGGAGAAGAACCAATCGCCCCCCAGACGGTTCAGCACAACCACGACAAAGTCGGCCGCAACGACCCCTGCCATTGTGGATCGGGCAAGAAATACAAGAAATGCCACGGAACGTGAAGAGGCTCGGGTGACAAAGGGCGTGGACCTTCGGCGTCGTCATGATGCGGCGAGCTTCCACTGCTACTGACCCACATCACCCCTCACACGCACGACTCCAGCAGGATGCGGCAAAAGTCCTCCAGCCGCGTTCTCGCTTCAGGAAGAGGCTCAACGTACAAACCTGTACGCCTCGCCTCTTCGCTTGCTGCGGCTTTGCCGGCCGAAATTTTTGAGCATCCTGTGGTTGGTCAAGCCACTATGCCACTCGGAGCATGTCGGCCGTTTTTGGGCATGCATCGAAGTTTTCCTCAGCCGACTAAAACTGCGCCGAAGCGGCACAATGCCGTCGTGCGTGGCCGGCAACCCCCATTACGATAGGGCAGACGCCATGCCGAACCCCTCACCGCATCCCTTCAAGCCGAGCTGGGAGGAGGAAAGTACAATCGGGCTATGGCGAGGCCACAAACGGCGATATTTGCCTGATTTTCCAATGTTCTTCGCCTTGACTTAGCGGCGACCACGAGGCTAATCTACGCCTCTTTTAGGCCGCCAAATGGATGGGTGCGGTAGCCCATAATCTTTGACGTTCCTGCGTGAGCCTTGCCGAAGACGAAGGAGTTTCTCTGTGTCGTTAGGACATCCTGAACTCATCGCTGCGATTTCGTCCGAGATCACCCAGAACGGACCGATTCCCTTCGTCCGTTTCATGGAACTGGCCCTCTACCATCCCCAATATGGCTATTACATGCGCCAACCCGACGGGGCGCAGGCTGAGCGCATCGGCTGGGCCGGCGATTTCTACACCAGCTCCGATGTGCATCCGATCCTCGGCCGCACCATTGCCGAACAAGCCAGGCAAATGGACGAACTATTAGGCCGCCCCACTCCCTTCACGATCATCGAAATGGGCGCGGGCAAGGGCCTGCTCGCCAGAGATTGCCTGGCGGCGATCCATGTCAGGCAGGACGACTTTTCCTCACGGGTGCGCTATGTCCTGATCGAGCGAAGCCCCGCCATGCAGGCACTCCAGCGACAGAACCTGGCTCCTTGGCTGAATCAGCCAGGGCTTGTGACCTGGGTCGAAGGATTGGACGCCCTCGGCCCCCAGAGCGTGACCGGCCTGTTCTTTAGCAATGAACTCGTGGATGCCTTTCCGGTTCATCGCATTCAAATGATCGGCGGTCAGGCACAAGAACTCTTCGTGGACTATCGGGATGGGCACTTTGAGGAATGCCTGCAGCCCCTCTCCACCCCGGCGCTCGGCCACTATCTCCAACGACTAAATCAGACCTGGCCGGAGGGATACAAAACCGAACTGAACCTCCTAGCCCTGGAATGGATGGAACAAGTCGCGCAGCGGATCGATCGCGGATTCGTAATGACCATCGACTATGGCCATACGGCGCAGGATCTCTACGGACCGGAACGGAAGAACGGCACGTTCCTCTGCTACTACCAGCAACTGACCGGCGACGTGCCCTATCAGCGGATCGGACAGCAGGACATGACGGCTCATGTGGACTTCACCGGCCTGGCCACAGTCGGAGCAGCAGCTGGCTTGAACGTGACCGGCTTCACCAATCAGATGAGTTTTCTGATGGGGCTCGGCGTGGAAGAGATGATCGGCCAGCTCGATCCGGAAGGTTCGGAGTTTGGCGCGGCCATCCATCTCCTCAAACCGGACGGGATGGGACGGACCTTCAAAATTCTGATCCAACATCGAGGAATCGAGAAACCAGATCTCGACGGCTTGAAGTTTAAACCGTTTTTCGGTGCGGCGCTGACTCAGAGGGAGTCGCACGTCCTCACGTCATAACGTCTTTCGACTTGAAGACGTTCGGATTTTTTAACGTTTTGGCTGATTGAAACATGGGCAACACCGCCATTCCCGAAAACTATCTGCCGATCCTCCTCTTCATCGCCATTGCCATTGTCTTTGGCGCTGTCGGGCTTGGCGCCAGCTGGCTGGTCCGCCCGAGCCGCCCCTATCGAGCCAAGCTGGCCCCCTATGAGAGCGGCAGCCCGTTGTTCTCGGACGCGCGCATTCAATTTCCGATGCGCTACTACGTCATCGCGATGCTGTTCGTCATTTTCGACATCGAGATCATTTTCATGATCCCCTGGGCTGTCCGCTATCAGTCGCTCGGCCTTCTGGGACTCGTTGAGATGCTCGTGTTTCTCGGCATCCTCCTGGTCGGATTCTGGTACGCCTGGAAGAAGGGAGCGTTGGAGTGGGATTGATGAGTGAAGCGACCGTCGAGTTGCCCTTCGTGCTCGCGGAACGCGCGCCTCAGAAGGCCTCGTTCGACGCGCGCAGTGAAGAGTACCCCGACAATCCCCTCCAACTGAGGAGCGTAGAGGAGATCAAATGAGTTTTCTAGAAAGGCAGTTTGAGGCAAATATTCTGACGACCAATCTGGATGCAGTCGTGAATTGGTCGCGGAAGTCGGCCTTGTGGCCGATGACGTTCGGCCTGGCCTGCTGCGCCATCGAAATGATTGCGAGCGTGTCGTCGCGCTACGACCTGGATCGATTCGGCGCAGGGGTCTTCCGGGCCTCGCCGCGGCAGTCGGATCTCATGATCATCGCTGGTACGGTGACGCGCAAGATGGCCCCGGTGATTCGCCGCATCTATGACCAGATGCCGGAACCGCGTTACGTCATTTCCATGGGTTCCTGCGCCACCTCCGGTAACCACTACAACAGTTACGCCGTGGTCCAGGGCGTCGATCAGATCATTCCCGTCGATGTCTATGTGCCGGGCTGCCCACCCCGTCCGGAAGCCTTGCTCGACGGCCTCTTGAAGTTGCAGGAAAAGATTCAGCGGGAAAAGGTGTTCGTGAAGTGACGTGTTATGTGAGCCGCAAGAACAACCACCTCGAGTCCTCGCGTGTTTCACATCTCACGTTTCACGTTTAACGGGGGCTATGCAAGTTCTACTCGACAACCTCAAGGCCAAATTCCCGGACGCGATCCTCGCAGTCCACATCGACGCGGCACGTGCCGAGACCTCTCTCTCCGTGGCCGCCCCGCGTTTACTGGACCTTGCGCGCTATTTGCACGATGCGCCGGAAGCGGCCTTCGACCAACTCACCGATATTTGCTCGGTCGACTACCCCGAAGATCAACTGCGATTCGAGGTCGTCTACCACCTCCATTCGCTCCCCCTTGGACAACGTCTACGGCTTAAGACCCGCATCACCGAGGACGATCCGACGATTGCGTCGGTCACTAGCATCTGGAAGGGGGGCGAATTTCTGGAGCGCGAAGTCTACGACATGATGGGCATTCGCTTCTCCGGCCATCCCGATCTCCGGCGCATTTTAATGCCGGAGGACTATGCCGAAGGCTATCCCCTGCGAAAAGACTTCCCGACCGAAGGACGCGGCTGGCGCAGCGAATTCGACTTCATCCCGAGAATGGACGATGCCCTGCTCGACATCCCGGAAAACGAAATCCCCGAGGAACAGAAGAACGCCTTTCGCGCCGAGCCTGGTCTGCCCAGCTCCCGGCGAAAAGAAGAACTGCTCTTGAATATGGGACCGCAACATCCCAGCACCCACGGTGTGTTGCGGGTCGTACTGGAGTTGGACGGCGAACGGATCGTCAAGGCCACGCCGGACCTCGGCTACCTCCATCGGGGCGTCGAGAAACTGGCCGAGGGCCTGACCTACATGCAAATCATCCCCCATACGGACCGGCTCGACTATGTCTGCGCCATGGCCAACAACTATGCCTATGTGCGGTCCGTGGAAAAGCTCCTCGATATCACCGTGCCAGTCCGGGCCGAATATATCCGCACCATCGTGGCGGAGATGCAACGCATCATCGGGCACCTCTTCTGGCTCGGCACACAGGCCCTCGATATCGGCGCGATGACCGTGTTCTTCTGGACCTTCCGGGAACGAGAGATCCTCTTGGACATGTTCGAGAAGCTCTGCGGCGCCCGGCTGACCCTGAACTACTATCGCATCGGCGGCGTCGACAGCGACTTCACTCCCGAACTGGTCCAACAGATGAAAGCCTTCCTCGACACCTTTCCCGCGAAGGTCAAGGAATACGATTCCCTCATCGCCTCGAACCGCATCTGGCTTGGCCGCACGAAGAACGTGGCCGTGCTCTCGGCGGAGGACGCGATCAACTTCGGCTGCACCGGGCCGGTCCTGCGCGGGTCTGGCGTCGCCTATGATATCCGCAAAGCCGAGCCCTACGGGGTCTATGACAAAGTCGATTGGGAAGTGCCGATCGGCAAAAACGGCGACACTTACGACCGGTACTGGATCCGCATGGAAGAGATGGGGCAGAGCGCCAGGATCATCGCGCAATGTCTCGATCAGCTGCCGTCCGGAGCGATCATGGCCGAGGCGCCGCAATATATTCCGCCACCCAAGGAGTTGGTCATGCGGGACATGGAAAGCTTGATCCATCATTTCATTATTTATACGCAGGGCATCAAGCCGCCAAAGGCCGAGACCTACTGCGCGACCGAAGCCCCGAAGGGCGAACTGGGCTTCTTCATCGTCAGCGACGGCAGCCCCCGTCCCTACCGGATGAAAATTCGCTCGCCGTCGTTCGTACACATGGGGGCTTTCGATCATATGGCACGGGGCTATTTGATTTCCGACATCATCACGATCTTCGGCACGTACGACATCGTGATGGGAGAATGTGACAGATAAAGTAAAAGTAAAAATGTTAAAGTTAAAAGTAGTGCGGGGAACCATTCTCAATATTTTTCATTTTGCCTTTTTACTTTTCAATTTAGCGCGAGCACGAACATGTTGAAAGAGAAATACGGGTCGGAAATAGCCGAGATCCTGAGCCACTATCCGGTGAGGCGCTCGGCATTGATTCCGTTGCTGTACCTGGCGCAACAGGATGAGGGCTACGTGTCGGAAGCGGCAATGAAAGAGATCGCCCAGATGCTGAGACTCACGCCGCCCCAGGTCTATGAGGCCGCCACGTTCTATACCATGCTCAATCTCAAGCCCGTGGGGAAGTTCCATCTCCAAATCTGTAAGTCTCTGATGTGCGCGTTAGTCGGGGCTGACGTAGTCATCGGCTGGGTCAAAGCGAAGCTCGGCATCGGACCTGGCGAGACGACGGCTGACGGACTTTTCACCCTCAGCACCGTCGAGTGCCTCGCCGCCTGCGGCACCGCGCCGATGATGCAGGTCAACGAGGACTACTACGAACGGCTCACGGAAGAAAAGTTCGACCGCATCCTGGCCGATCTCAAAAAAGATGGAATCTGTTCCCTGAAGACCGGCCCCTTCATGTGGCCGGAACCGATAACCGTGAAACGTGAGACGTAAACCGTGCAACGTTATCGGATAAAGCAGGCTTATTTTATTTCACGTTTCACGTTTCACGTTTAACGACTATGCCAAAACACGAACTGATATTGCTCAAGAATATGATGCAGCCCGGTTATACCGGCTCGCTGCAAGACTATGAGCGGGCTGGCGGCTATCAGGCCCTCCGCAAGGTCGTCGGGAAAGTGCCGCCAGCCGAAGTCACCACTACGGTGATGAAGTCCGGGCTCCGTGGCCGCGGCGGCGCAGGCTTTCCGACCGGCGTGAAATGGGGATTCCTCCCCAAAGACTATCAAGGCCCGCGCTATCTCTGCTGCAACGCGGACGAGAGCGAGCCAGGCACCTTCAAGGATCGCCAGCTCATCGAGCGAGACCCCCATCAAATTCTTGAAGGCATCCTGCTCGCCTGCTACGCTATCGGAGCGGAATCCGCCTACATTTATATACGGGGCGAATTCGTCCTCGGGGCCAGAATTCTAGAGTCGGCCATCGCCGAAGCGCGGACTGCCGGCTACATCGGCGCGAACATCCTGGACTCAGGAACCACCGCCAATGTGTGGGTACATCGGGGCGCTGGGGCTTATATCTGCGGGGAAGAAACCGCCTTACTAGAGTCGCTCGAGGGGAAGCGAGGGCTACCGCGCGTCAAGCCGCCCTTCCCTGCAACGCACGGCCTCTACAACAAACCGACCGTGGTGAACAACGTCGAGACCCTCGCGAACCTGCCCCACATCATCAGCCGGGGCCCCGAATGGTTCTCGGCCATCGGCTCTCCGCCAAAGAGCACCGGCACCAGAATCTTCTGCGTGAGCGGCCATGTAAAGCGGCCGGGCAACTACGAAGTGCCGATGGGAGTCACCTTCCGCGAATTGATCTACCAAGAAGCCGGAGGCATGCGCTCCGACAAGCCGATCAAGGCCTTCATCCCGGGCGGCGCGTCGGCCCCATTCCTCACGCCGGACAGCCTCGACGTCAAATTAGATTTTGAATCCGTCGCCGCCGCCGGCTCCATGCTCGGCTCCGGCGGAGTCACCGTGATGGAAGAGGGCACGGACATGGTCTGGGCTGCGCTCCGCCTCATGGAATTTTTCTATCATGAGTCCTGCGGCAAGTGCAGTCCCTGCCGCGAAGGCAGCTCCTGGCTGGTCCAAACCATGCGCCGGATCGTTGCGAAGCGCGGACAGATGGAAGATCTTGAAACCTTGGTCGATCTATGCAAGAACATCGCGGGCCGGACGGTCTGCGCCTTCGGCGACGCCGAAATCTCGCCGATCATGAGTACGCTCAAACATTGGCGTCCCGAGTACGTCAGGCTGATCCATGAAGCGGAAGCGGCCAACCTTATTACCCTGAAACGACCCGTGGCACGACCGTAACGATGGCAACGACAACCGACACAGTCCGCGTGACGATCGACGGCATTCCCATCTCAGTGCCCAAAGGCACCCTGGTGATCGAAGCCGCTCGCCGGGTCGGCGTGATGATTCCGCACTTCTGCTACCACCCGAAGCTCAAGCCGGACGCAAACTGCCGCATGTGCCTGGTCGAAATCGAAAAGATGCCGAAGCTCCAAACCTCCTGCAGCACAGTCGCGACTGAAGGCATGTCCATTCGCACCGCCACGACGGTCGTCCACGACGCCCACAAGTCGGTGCTCGAATTCATCCTGGCCAATCACCCGCTGGATTGTCCGGTCTGCGACCAGGGCGGCAAATGCGACCTGCAGGACTTCTCCCATCAATACACCGCGACGACCAGCCGGTTTGCGGAGACCAAGCGCATCTTCCAGAAGGAATATTTCAGCCCCCTCATCGAAACAGAGATGAACCGCTGCGTGCAATGTCTGCGGTGCGTCCGCTACTGCGACGAAGTGATGGACGTCAAAGCCCTCGCCCCGGTCGGACGGGGCACGATGACCGAGATCAAATCGTTCGGCGACCATCCCTTGGACTGTGAATTCTGCGGTGGCTGCGTGCAGATCTGCCCAGTCGGCGCCTTCACCAGCCGACTTTCGATGTACGAATACCGCCCCTGGATGCTCAAGCGGGCCGATACGGTCTGCAACTTCTGCGGAGACGGCTGCCAGATCACGGTCCAAACCAAGGACCAGCAGTTGATCGAAGTGAACAGCGCCCAGGGTGCCGGCCGCAACAATGGTGACCTCTGCGCCCGCGGGTTCTTTGGATTTCACGCCACCAGCCATCCCAGCCGAATCACCGCACCCTTGATCAGACGAAACGGTGCGCTGGTCGAAGTCACCTGGGAGGAAGCCTTGTTGCTCGTAGCGGAACAGACCAACCGGCTCAAGCAAGCCCATGGTCCTCAGGCCTTCGGCGGGTTGATTTCCGGCCGTTGCACCAACGAAGAGCTCTATCTGTTCCAGAAATTCATGCGCCTCACGATCGGGACTAACAATCTCGATAGCAGCGCCCGCTACGGTCATCTCAACGGAGTACAGGCCATGAAACGGGTGCAAGGCACCCATCGCTGGACTGTGGCCTTCGAAGACATCGTGCAGGCGGATGTACTCCTCCTGGTCGGCACCAATATCACCGAAACCAATCCGATCACCGGGCTTCAAGTCAAAGAAGCCGTCAAAAAACATGACGCAACCTTGCTGACGATCGAAGCGCTCCAGCCTGCAGTCGGCACGATCAGCAATATTACCAACCTGTCGCAGCAACATCTTTCTGTCGCGCCGGCTCAGTTCGGCGCCGCAGTCCTTGGCCTGCTCAAGGCGGTGATCGAGGAAAGCCATGTCGAGGGCACGCTCCAACAGCGAGCCTCAGACTATGTGGCCTCCGTCACCCAAGCAGTACGGCAGATTTCCTGGGACGAACTGGCCCAAAGCACAGGAGCCTCTCGCGAATCCTTCGCCCAGATGGCAAGTTCCGTGGCAAAGGGCCGCCGCGTCGTGGTGCTGGCAGGCCAGACCTTGCTCCGCAGCCATGGAGGCTATGGCATTTGCCTCAATCTCTTGGACCTGCTGCTCTTGACCGGAAAATTGACCGACAGCGGCTGCGGCTTCGCCCCTTTGGCCGAAGAGAATAACGATCAAGGAGCGGTGGAAATGGGAGCGGTCGCGGAACTGTTGCCCGGCGCGCTCGACCTCACCAACCAAGACGCGCGGGCCCAGATGGCTCGCGCCTGGAAAGAAGAAGTCCCGCTGGCCCCAGGGGCCACACTCCTCGAGATGATCGACCGAGCTCAGGCCGGGACCATCAAAGCCCTCTTCGTTGTCGGAGAGAATCCCGTCGGGAGCCTTCCGCCCCAGACCAAAGTCACAGAAGCCTTGAGCAAACTGGAGTTCCTCGTCTGTCAGGAGCTGTTCCTCACAAAAACGGCCCTGCTCGCCCATGTGGTGCTCCCCGCCGCCTCCGCCATGGAGAAAGCCGGCACCTTCACCAACACGGAAGGCCATGTTCAATCCGTAAGGCCTGCGATCAATCCAGTGGGAGACAGCCGCCCGGACTGGGAAATCCTCTCGGCCTTCTCAGTGTTCCTCAACTCGCCACTAGAATATGGCGACGCCAAGGAAATCCTGAAAGAGATCCGATCGGTCGTTCCCGGATACGGATCGCTTGGCCCGACGCCGATCCCACCCTCCGTAGATCGAGCCACCGTCGAGCGATACCTGACAGAGGGATATCGCCGAGACCTTGCGACTCGGTATACTCTGCCCACGCGGACCAAGCCCCCGGAAGGAACAATTCAGTTAGGCCTCACCCAGAGCCTGTTCCATTCGGGGAAGCTGTCCACCCATTCGAAGGGACTAGTGCAGATCGAACCGAGCGGGCTCTTGCAGATGAACCCCCTGGACGCAGCCAGATTCGACATCGTGACGGGGGATCGGGTCAGCCTCTCGAACAGCGGAGGTGAATACACGACAACGGCCAAAGTACTCGATCGCGTGCCGGAAGGATTGGCCTGGTTTCCCGATCACTTCGCGCAGGAGGCCCTGCACCTCTTCCACTGTGCCATCGATCCGGAGACAAAGGTCCCGTCCTATCGGACGGCCTCCGTCTCAGTGAGAAAAAGAACGTGAGCCAACGAACATGCATTGCTTTTTCACTTGTCATCCAGGAGTGCTGTCGTGACTGAACTAAGCCTACGACTTGCGGTATCGCTCGCCCAAATAGCGGCGGTGATGGGCATCGTGATGTTGACGGTCATGATCCTGACCCTGGCCGAGCGAAAAGTGCTCGGCTGGATGCAGGATCGCATGGGGCCGATGGAAGTCGGTCCCTATGGCATCCTTCAGCCGATCGCCGACGGACTCAAGCTGTTCTTCAAGGAAGACATCGTGCCGGCCGGCGCCAACAAAGCCATGTTCACCCTGGCCCCGATCCTGGCCATGGTGCCGGCCATGATCGGGTTCGCCGTCATCCCCTTCGGCCCGAACGTGACCGTGGACGTCTTTGGCATTACGATCAAACCCTTCGTCATCAGCGACATCAACATCGGTGTCTTGTACATCCTGGCCTTTGCCTCAATCGGCGCCTACGGGATCATCCTGGGAGGCTGGTCTTCCAATAGCAAATACTCGCTCCTGGGAGGCCTGCGCTCCGCGGCCCAGGTCATCAGCTACGAACTGAACGTCGGATTGGCCATCGTCGGCGTCCTCTTGCTATCGGGCTCTCTGAGCCTCGTCACGATCACGCAGGCCCAGGCCGGCGGCTTCTGGCATTGGTTCATCTGGGGCGCCAGGCCCGACGGATTCTTCCCGATCCATACCCAAATATTCGCCTTCGTCGTATTCGTCATTTCCGCCGTCGCCGAAACTAATCGCGTCCCCTTCGACCTGCCGGAAGCGGAAAGCGAGCTCGTGGCCGGATTCTTTACGGAATATAGCGGCATGCGCTTCGCGTTCTTCTTCATCGCGGAATATGCCAACATGGTGCTTGTGTCCTGCGTCGCCGCCTCGCTCTTCCTGGGCGGCTGGAACGCCCCCTATCCCGGCACGATCCTCGGTTATGCCGGCCTCGAACAGCTAGCCTGGATAGAAAACGTCGCCTGGTTTACGTTGAAAGTCTACATGTTCCTCTTCCTATTCTTCTGGTTACGCGCTACTTTGCCCCGGCTACGCTACGACCAATTGATGCGATTCGGCTGGAAAGTCATGTTGCCGATCGCGTTGGCCAACATCGTCGTCACAGCGATCACCGCGTATTTTTTCCCGCGGTAACGCACTACGGCGTACCGCCGAGGGCGGTCCGCCGTAGACTTGAATCTCGATAACGCCCGCTGCTGATGGCTGAGAGCTCGCAAGCATGAATCTCAAGACCTGGATTAAAACCATCACCTTCTACGACCTCTTGGTCGGGATGAAGGCGACCATGTCGCACCTGCTGCATTACCGACCCGTCACCCTGCAGTACCCGCATGAAAAGCGGACACTGCCGGACAATTATCGCGGGATGCTAGCCCTACTGCGCTATGACGACGGAACGGAAAAATGTGTCGGCTGCGATCTCTGCGAAGCTGCCTGCCCCTCGCGGGTGATTCGCGTCGTCAGCGCGGAAGTGCCGGGCCAGCCGGCGAAGCGCTACTCCAAAGAATATTACATGGACATGACCCGCTGTTTGTTTTGCGGGATGTGCGTCGATGCTTGTCCGGTAGACGCCCTCGGCATGACGCGCGAGTTCGAATGGGCGGTGTACGACAAACGACAGCTGCACCTCAATAAGGAACAATTGCTCGCCATCGGCGACCGGTCGTTCCCGGTGCGCGAAAAGCAGCTGGAGCTTCAACACCAGAATGTGGCGTTCTTCAACGTCGCCTTCAAGCATCTCCCGCAAAAACCGTCGTAGTAGGCCAGACTGATGGAGAAAATATTTTTCTTTTATTTTGCCTTCGTCATCGCCACGACTTCGGTGCTGGTCGTCGCGATGCGCAACCCCGTCTACAGTGCCTTGGCCCTGCTGATCATGTTTTTTCACGTGGCGGGACTCTATGTCACGCTCCATGCGGAATTTCTCGCAGCCGTGCAGATCATCGTCTATGCCGGCGCCATCCTGGTTCTCTATCTCTTTGTCGTCATGTTGCTCAATCTGAAACAGGATGACCGCTACCACCGGCAATGGCCCATGGCTGCGGCGGTCGGCGTCACGTTGTTCGTCGAGGCCATCATTCTCACGGTCATGAAGGGCTGGACGGCCCCCCTCGCGGCCACCGGCACAGAAACCACCGTCGGGGAAGCAGGCAATACGGAAGCCATTGGCGACGTCCTCTACTCCACCTATCTGTTCCCCTTCGAGGTGGCGTCCTTGATTCTGCTCGTCGCGATGATCGGCGCGATCGTCCTGGCTAAAAAAGACCTGGGGGAGCCTACGGAATCATGACAGTCCCCTTGTTCTACTATCTCGTGCTCAGCGGCATCGTGTTTCTGACCGGCGTCATGGGCGTCCTGCTGCGCCGGAACATCATCATCATCCTCCTGTCGGTCGAGTTGATGTTGAATGCGACGAACATTAACTTCGTGGCTTTTTCACAGTACTTCCACGATGTGGCAGGGCAGGTGTTCGTCTTCTTCGCCCTGACGGTCGCCGCAGCGGAAGTTGCGGTCGGATTGGCCATCATCGTCGCCCTCTATCGGGCCAAGTCCACAATCAACGTTGACGAATTTCAGTTACTGAAATGGTAAAACGGGCTCGATGACCTACGAACTCATTCCACTCCTTCCATTGGCATCGTTCCTAATCCTCGGGCTCTTCGGCCGTTGGATCAAGGCCCAGGCCCATCTCGTCGCCGTGCCGGCGGTCGTCGTGTCGTGGCTACTTTCCCTCTTGGTCTTCTTCGATGTGGCTAACGGTCACCAGACAAGCTTCCCCCTCTATACCTGGCTGACCTCCGGCTCGCTCGACATTCACATCGGCTTCGCCATTGACCGGCTGACCGCCGTCATGCTCCTCCTGGTCACGGCCGTCAGTTCGCTCGTCCACATCTATACCATCGGGTACATGCACAAAGACCCTGGCTATGCCCGCTTCTTCAGCTACATCGCCCTCTTCACTTTTTCGATGCTGATGCTGGTCATGGCGGACAACCTGCTGCAACTTTTCATCTTCTGGGAAGCGGTCGGTCTCTGTTCCTATCTGCTTATCGGTCATTGGTACGATCGTCCCGCTGCCTGCTCCGCTGCGACTAAAGCTTTTCTCGTCAACCGCATCGGCGATTTCGGCTTCATGCTCGGCCTGCTCCTGGTCTGGTACAGCTTCGGCTCGCTCGACTACCACGAAATATTTGCCAAGGCGCATGAGTCAGCCGGCGACATGATAAATATTCTCGGGCCCTTCGGCGGAACCTGGACGGTGTCTGTGTCGACGCTGATCTGTCTCCTCCTCTTCACCGGCGCCATCGGCAAATCGGCCCAAGTGCCGCTCCATGTCTGGCTGCCTGACGCAATGGAAGGCCCCACCCCCATCTCGGCGCTCATCCATGCGGCGACGATGGTCACGGCCGGGGTCTTCATGGTCGCTCGCTTGGCGCCGATCTATAGCCTCTCTCCCCCTGCCATGACAGTGGTGGCGCTCACAGGCGGACTGACCATGGTCGTCGGGGCCACCATCGCCATGACCCAAACCGATATCAAACGTATCGTGGCCTATTCAACGGTCAGTCAGCTCGGCTACATGGTGATGGCCTGCGGGCTCGGTGCCTATGCGGCTGGCATGTACCATCTCCTGACCCACGGAGCCTTCAAGTCCCTCCTGTTTCTCGGGTGCGGGTCCGTCATCATCGCCCTGCACCACGAACAGGACATGAGACGTATGGGCGGGCTGAAAGACAAATTGCCGGTCACCTATTGGACCTTCCTGGTTGGCTCGCTTGCGCTAGCAGGCTTCCCCCTGACCTCCGGCTTCTTCAGTAAAGACGAATTACTCGTGGCTGCCTGGTCATCAGGACCTCTCGGTCAGTTCCTGACCCTGCTCGGCCTTGTGACGGCGCTGATGACAGCCTTCTACAGTTTCCGCCTGGTCTTCGTCATATTTTGGGGGCCTTCGCATGTCGATCCTCACCATGCAGACCATATCCATGAACCCTCGCACACCATGACGACGCCGCTCATCGGTTTGGCCATCTTAAGCATCGCCACAGGCTATCTTGGTATTCCTGAATTTCTTGGGCCGATGTTTGAAACAAGCACAGGAACCCCTGCTCACGGAGGAGCCGCCTCAATCGTCATCATGGTGTTGGCCACAAGCATGAGCTTGATCGGAATCGCCGGAGCCTATTACGTCTATGTGCTCAACCCAACCCTCCCGGATCAGTTCGCGAAGAAGTGGCAAACTCTATATCAAGGCTCACTAAACAAATGGTACGTCGACGAGGCCTACGATCGAACGATCGTCCGTCCCACCTTTTCCGCTGCCTCCGAACTCTGGAAACATGTAGACGTAGCGTTGATCGACGGAGCCGTAAACGGTGTGGCCCGCGCGATCGCCTGGGTTGGCTGGGTCTTGCGACTTACGCAAAGCGGACAGGTCCAGCATTACGCGCTCGGTATGGCGCTCGGGGTCGTCGTAATCCTAACCGTCTTTTTGATGTTCTGAGGATCTATGCATAGCGGTGGAATTCCCTGGCTCACATTGTTCCTCCTGATTCCCCTTGCGGGAGCTGCCGCGATGTATTTCGTGACGGAATCGACTGCTCGCTGGATTGCGCTGGCCGCGACCCTGGCGGACCTCTTCGTTGCGCTCCCCCTCTGGTGGCTCTTCGATCCGCAAACCAGCCAGATGCAATTCACCGAACATGTCGCCTGGATCACGGCCCCGCCAATTTATTACAGTCTGGGCCTCGACGGAATCAGCCTCCCGCTCGTCTTGATGACCGCCGGGATCATGCCCCTCTGCGTCCTGGCCTCCTGGACCTCGATCACCACGAGAGTCCAGAGCTTCATGGCCATGCTGCTGATCATGGAGACCGCCATGATCGGGGTGTTCGTGGCCTTAGACTTCGTCTTGTTCTATGTGTTCTGGGAAGCCATGTTGATTCCGATGTACCTCCTCATCGGCGTCTGGGGAGGACCAAATCGGTTGTATGCGGCGATCAAGTTCTTTCTCTATACCCTCGCTGGGAGCGTGCTATTACTCGTCGCCATCTTCGCCCTCTACTTTTACGGGGGCCACACGTTCGACATCCTCGCCTTGAGCCAGGGCACCTACCCGGCATCGCTGCAAATGTGGCTCTTCCTGGCCTTCTTCGCCGCCTTCGCCGTAAAGATCCCCATGTTTCCCTTTCATACCTGGCTCCCGGACGCCCACGTGGAGGCTCCGACCGCCGGCAGCGTCATCCTCGCCAGCATTCTCTTAAAGATGGGCACCTATGGCTTTCTGCGATTCAGCTTGCCGATGCTGCCGGACGCCAGCCATGCCTTCACGCCCATGATGGTCGGCCTCTCCATCGTCGCCATCATCTACGGCGCCTATATGGCGCTAGCCCAGGTCGATCTCAAGAAACTGATCGCCTATTCGAGTGTAAGCCACATGGGGTTCGTGACCCTCGGGATCTTTGTCCTGAATCAACAGGGTATCGAGGGAGCGGTTCTTCAAATGGTCAACCATGGCATTACGACCGGCGCCCTGTTCCTCTGCGTCGGCATGATCTATGAGCGGACTCATAGCCGGTTGATCGCCGACAATGTCGGGCTGGCCTCGCCGATGCCGCAATACGCCACCCTGCTGATGATTTTCGCCTTGTCCTCGCTCGGACTCCCAGGCACCAATAGTTTCGTCGGCGAATTCCTCGTACTCATCGGCACATTTCTCTGGAGCAAAGTCGCCACCGCCTTTGCCTCCCTGGGCATCATCCTGGCCGCCGTCTATATTCTTTGGATGGTTCAGCGAGTGGTCTTCGGGATCCCGCTCCCGCACCAGCTCTCGAAACTCAAGGACCTCAATAAACGGGAACTCGCCACCCTCGCACCGCTGGGCCTATTAGTGTTTTGGATCGGGCTCTTCCCCAATCCGCTCGTGAGCAAAATGCACCAGAGTGTGAACAACGTCATCGCCTCCATGGCCCGCACGAAGGTCGCACCGACGGCCCAGCCATCTGCCAGAGAAGCAGCGCCATTGCTGGCTGGCAGTACCGAGCCACTGAAGACCGAGGAAATTTCGCGATGAGTCTGTACGGCACCGACCTCTTAGCTCTGCTTCCGGAACTCATCATCGTCGTGACGGCCTGTCTTGTCATCGCGCTGGACCCGATCACGCCGGCCTCGCGACGGGATCTTCTGGCCTGGCTGAGCCTGGGGTCCCTCGCCCTCTGTCTTGGCCTGACGATGGGACAGATCGGCGTGCTCAATATCCGGGTCTCCGCCTTCAGCGATCTGGTGGTAGTCGATGCCTATGCCAGATTCTGGAAAGTACTGCTCTATGGCGTGACCGGCCTGACCATTATCCTCTCGCTGCCCTATCTGAAAGCGGAACGCATCCACCTGGGCGAATACTATGCTTTCATCCTCCTGTCCCTCTCCGGGATGATGGTCATGGTTTCAGGCGCCGACCTGCTCACGATTTACCTCGGCACCGAACTCATGTCCCTCTCGCTCTATGTGATGACAGGACTGAACCGGTCGAACCCCTGTTCACGGGAAGCCGCGGCCAAATACTTCGTCCTCGGTGCCTTCTCTTCGGGAATTCTACTCTACGGCATCTCGCTGCTCTACGGCATGGCTGGCAGCACCAAGCTGGCGTCGATCGCGGCCACCATTGGTTCGCATGGAGCGAACGATCCGCTCTTACTGATCGCGGTCATTCTCGTGGCAGTCGGTTTCAGCTTTAAGCTCGCCGCCGTGCCCTTCCACATGTGGACGCCGGACGTCTATGAGGGGGCCCCCACCTCTGTCACAGCCTTCATGGCAGTGGCGGCAAAAGCCGCCAGCTTTGCCGCCTTCATGCGGGTCTTCGTCGAAGGACTCGGCGGCCTTAAGGCCGATTGGTCGCTTCTGTTCCTGCTCATCGCCCTGGCCACCCTGGTGTTCGGCAATCTCGTCGCGATCGTGCAAACAAATATCAAACGAATGCTGGCCTACTCCAGCATTGCCCATGCAGGCTACGCCTTGATCGGCTTTGTCGCGGCGGGCCGTGCGACCGGTGGCACGCCAGGCCTCGCCAGCGTCATGATCTACCTGGCGCTCTATGCGTTTATGACGCTCGGCGCCTTCGCGGTCATCGGCATGCTGAGGAAAGGCGGGATCGAGGGAGAAGAGATCGAAGATTTTACGGGACTCGCGAAACGCCAGCCTCTCGCGGCGTTTCTCATGCTGCTTTTTATGGCCTCGCTCGCGGGCATTCCGCCGACCGCCGGCTTCATCGGAAAATTTTACGTCTTCATGGCGGCCGTCGAATCCGGCTTAGCCTGGCTCGCCGCCATCGCGCTGATCTTTGCCGCCGTGTCGGCCTACTACTACATGCGGGTCGTGATGGTCATGTACATGCGGGAGCCTGATCCCTCGTCCGTCGCGCCGCGACTCGTAACGTCGCCGGCCCTCTCCTTCGTGCTGGCCTTCGCCGTTGCCGGCGTCATTCTGTTCGGTCTCTTCCCAGACTCTCTCGTCAGCTTCGCCCTTCAATCGGTCCTGACACTCAAATAGTTTTTCTTCCGACTGAGCAGATGCAGGATCGGACGACTCGTGCTGCCCTGGCACAAGTTCGGATCGCACCTATGCAAGCTTTGCGCTTCCTCCTAAGCCTTCTCTATCATTTCACCGCCATGGCGCCGCCAAGACAACCGACCCCCAGAAATAAACTCACGAGCGGTCCTGCCTGCGCGATTAAAAATTCAGCCCTCGGACTGGGGGGCTCTTTCCCCATATGCGCCATGCCACCGAAAATAAACAGGGCAATCTAGCTGATCGGAATTCGATACTGCAGCGCCACATAGGAATGTCCCAGCTGATGTAGGAGAACGGACAGGAACAGGAAGAGGGAGGAAATTCCGCCCATGCCCCAAGCGCGTGGCTCGGATAGACCCAGTAGGGTCTCAGACAAATATCCTGTGGCCAGTTACCAAGTCGCAAAAAATACCACGAACCAGGAAGCATGGGCATGAATCGAGATGCCGAGCACACGACCAATTTCCCAATCGGACACAAACATGATTCCACCGTAGTAGTGAGGATTTCGAGCATCAACTCAACTTCACAGATGAGATCGGGTATACTCTTGTGTATGCGCCTGCGCTGCTCGTCATGGATTCTTTGCCTGACCCTCGCGGGCCTCCTTGCCATGGCGCTGCCGCCTCTCACGCAAGCCCAGGTGATCAAGTCAGGCTCACCTTCCTGTCCGGGAGTGGCGTTAACCTTCGACCTCTGCCCGGTGCGGAAAGGCACAGGCTACGATCAGGCCTTGATCGACTATTTGATCGAACAGAAAATCCCTGCGACATTTTTCATGTCGGGAAAATGGATGGCACGACACGAGCAGCAAGTCCAAGCCCTCCTCCAAGTTCCCTTCTTTGAAGTCGGCACCCATGGGGAAGTCCATACCCATCTGCCGCTCCATTCATCGGAAGAGCAAAAACAAGAAATTCTCGGCCCGGTCCGTCTCCTCAAGACCAAATATAGCTACAAGGCGATCCTGTTCCGCCCTCCCTATGGAGAGTTCAACGACGAGACGGTCAACGTGGTCCGCACCCTCGGTCTCCAATTCATTCTCTGGAATGTGGTGTCAGGCGATCCAGACTTGACGATTACCGCAAGCCAGATCGAGGACCAGCTAAAGCGGTCTGTCCGCAAGGGCAGCGTCATCGTGATGCATGCCAACGGCAAGGGCAAACATACCCGCGAAGTCGTGCAAGATCTCCATGAACAGCTCTTACTAGAACGCAATCTCACGCCCATGACTATCAGCGATCTTCTAACCTGTAAGGGGAAGGTGGCGCCATGACCGATCCACTCGTTCGCCTGATGACGGAACAGGATCGAGTCGCCGTGATAGAACTACTCGCTGGCTCGGACCCGTGGAAACGGCTGGGCTACCAAGCCAAAGACTGGAACAGCTATTTCCTCCCGCTCCCCCAGGGGCGCGATAGTTACGTCGTAGAAGAAAACGGCATAGTGGCCGGCATCGCAGTTGTTCGTCAGAAGTTTTTGCTCGGCGATTATTTAGAACTGCTTGGAGTGGCGGACTGGGCCAGAGGCAAGGGGCTCGGGAGACAGTTGCTGGCCCACATCGAAACGCTGGTCTTCGCAAGGGCACAGAATCTGTTCGCCTGCGTCTCGGACTTCAACGAGCAAGGCCGGCACTTCTATGAAAAACAGGGCTATCAGGAAATCGGTCCCATCCCGAATCTGCTGATCCAGGACAGCGCCGAAATCCTCCTGCGCAAAACCAGCAAACCGGCGAGAACAAATAAAAATCTAAAAGTAAAAAATGTAGGATTCCCCTTATCCAATTTTTGCTTTTTTACTCTTTTATTTTTCTTTGGAACGAGCTCATGCGAGTGACAAAGCTTCTCCATACCCGTATGAGGGTCAGCGACATGGACGAGACCGTCGCCTTCTACCGAGACGTCCTCGGGCTGGAGGTGGTGGAGCGGAAGGTCTCGCCACGCGGCTCTCATCTGGCATTTCTCAAGGTGCCCCATAGCGAGGAGCTGATCGAGCTCTGCAGCTTTCCGCCAAGCGGACCAGTGAAAGTCCAGGAGGACCTGGTTCACCTGGCCTTTCAAGTCGAGAGCCTGGACGAGACCATCGCAGCTCTCACAAGGCAAGGAATTAGAATCACGGATGGGCCGACTTCAACCTCATCCGGCAATAAATTTATTTTCATCAACGCGCCAGACGGATATGAAGTCGAACTGATCGAACGGCCACCCGGTGTAAAAATTGTATAGCCCCAAGAGCCCGTCAATTGTCATCCGTCATACGTGGGGAAGCCCACGGGAGTGCGCTTCTCCCTGTTGACGGGACCCTGTTTTCCCAAGTACCTTCACTCCCGTTTGAGCATGACGAATGGCGGTTGACGATTCCCCTTCAAAGGAGCCAGACATGAAGAACGGATTTTTTCGCGGACATGGGCTGGGCAATGACTACATTGTCATGAACCCCCAGGAACTGTCGTTTTCCCTGAGCCCATCTCGGATCAAAGCCATCTGCGATCGGAACTGGGGATTGGGCAGCGATGGGATCCTAGCGCTGGTGCCGACGAAAAAAGCGGATTTCGGTCTGAGGATCTACAATCCTGACGGCAGCGAAGCGGAAAAGTCCGGCAACGGCCTGCGCATCTTCGCCCGCTATCTCCACGCCATCGGCAAAACGAAGAAAAAATACTTTACCGTCGAGACCAAAGGCGGACTGGTGACGATCGAGCTCCATCTTGACCGGCATGGGGATGCGAGTTCCGTCACAGTTGAAATGGGCCGAGCGTCATTCCAGCCTGCATCGCTCCCCTGCAGCCTCGCGGTGAACGAACTGATCACACAGCCCATTGAGGCGGCCGGTCAGCCTCTTACTTTCACCGGAGTCAGCGTCGGTAATCCTCATTGCGTCGTATTCAAATCGGCAGGCCAGTCCTGGTCGCGAGAGGATCTCCTCAAGTTGGGACCTGCCCTGGAGAACCATGCCCTCTTCCCGAAACGCACGAACGTACAGCTCGCCGTGCCGACCGGCCCGAAGGAACTCTTCATCCTGATCTGGGAGCGCGGGGCCGGTGAAACCCAGGCCTCTGGTTCCTCCTCCTGTGCCGCAGCAAGCGCGGCCGTGAAGCTCGGACTGGTCACGAGCCCCGTCACGGTGAAAATGCCGGGAGGCCAGCTCAATATCCAGGTCACCGAAGACTTCAACCTCACGATGAAGGGGCCGGTCGCGGAAGTTGCACGCGGAAGTCTCAGCCCCTCGTTCGTGCGCGGGCTACGCTAAACAAGCCGTCCGCTCTCAGCGATCAGCCAAGTTGCCCCGGAGCGCCTCGGACCGTAGAATGACGCATGAAGGCATTCTTCTCTTGCTGACCGCTGAAGGCTGACAGCTGATGGCTACCTCCCAAGAACTACAATCCAAACTCGACCACCTGCCGGACCAGCCTGGTGTCTATCTCTTCAAGGACCGGCAGGGCGAAGTCCTCTATGTTGGAAAGGCTTTGGTCCTATCTAACCGTGTGAGGTCTTATTTCCAAAAAGGGACCGATCACTCTCCAAAAAACATCGTCCTGGTCGGCAAAATCGTGGATCTCGACACCATCGTCACCCGCTCAGAGCTCGAAGCCCTCATCCTCGAAAATAACCTGATCAAGAGGCACAGGCCCCGCTTCAACATCCTCTTGCGAGACGACAAGCAGTACCCTTACCTGCGCCTGCCGATCAAAGAAGACTTCCCTCGCCTCACCGTCGTCCGGCGCGTACAAAAAGACGGTGCCCTCTACTATGGTCCCTACCCGCCGGCCGGCGCCTTGCGGGAGACGTTGAAGGTCATCAAAAAAACTTTTCCGCTGGCCACCTGCACCATCACAATCGACGGCAAGGCAGACCGGGCCTGCATCGAATTCGAAATCAAACGGTGCATGGCTCCCTGCACCGGCAACCAATCGAAAGAGGACTACCACCGCATCGTCGCGCAGGTCCGCCAGTTTCTCGAAGGGCGCGATCATGAATTGCTGGACAACTTGCGCGCCCAGATGCAGCAGGCGGCGGAACGGGAGGAATTCGAGGAAGCGGCGCGCTTGCGCGACCGTCTCTTCAACATCGAGCGCACTCTCGAAAAGCAGCGCATCACCCAAACGACGACGACCGATCAGGACGTGATCGGCCTCGCGCGGCAAGGCACGGCGGTCGATCTCCAGATCATTTTCGTGCGCGGCGGTCTATTGATCGGGCGCAAGGATTACTTCTGGCCACAGTCAGCCGACACCAGCGACGAGGAGCTAGTCCGATCCACCATCGAGCAATTCTACAACAAAGACGGGCAGCCGCCCAAGGAACTGCTCATCCCCACGGATCTGGACGACGCCAAGGTGATTGAAGAATGGCTCTCAGGCAAGAGGGGAAACACCGTCCGCGTGGTGACGCCGGAGCGGGGAGTGAAACATCAATTGGTTCTCCTAGCGGAGGAAAATGCCGCAGCCTCTGTCGCCAACCACCTACGAGACGAAGAAGTCGGCAGACAGGCAGTCGAAGAACTAAAGCGGCTCATCAGGCTGGACGTTGTGCCGAAACGTATCGAGGGATTCGACATTTCGAATACCATGGGCAACCAGTCCGTCGCCTCCATGGTTGTCTGGGAAGACGGCCAGATGAAGAAAGTCGACTACCGGCGGTTCATTATCAAAACCGTCACAGGCGCGAACGATTTTGCCAGTATGCAGGAAGTCGTCACGCGCCGCTATGGAGCAAGCGAGAATCTCGCGCGGCCGGACCTCATCCTCATCGACGGAGGATTGGGCCAACTCGCCGCAGCTATGGAAGGGCTGAAACAAGTTGGGCAGCAAGACCTGCCCATTATCGGATTGGCCAAAGCGCGGGGCGAAAAAGAAGAGCGGATTTTTCTGCCAGGCCGAAAGAACCCCATCGTGCTACGCGCGAACTCCCCGGCCACCCATCTCGTACAGCGCATTCGCGACGAGGCCCATCGATTCGCAATCACCTTCCATCGCAAGCTGCGAAGCAAAGCGCTCATGGCCTCGCAACTAGATCAGATAAACGGCATCGGCGAGATCACCAGGACTCGCCTCCTCAAAGAATATGGCAGTCTGCCCAACATCGCGGCAGCCACGGATGAGGAGCTATCAGCATCCGGTCTCGATGTTGGCACCATCGCGGCCATGAGAAAAGTTCTCACGACCACCCCTTCGTAGCAATTCTGAATTGACAGTGCGCCTTCCGTTGACTAGGATAGCCGCCGTGAGCTACCCAGATCATTCAACCACCACAACCGTCACGCACGGGCCTTCGTCCATCGCCAGCCGGATCGAACATGTGTTCGAAACCGCTGTGTTCGCCAGCCGATGGATTCAAGCCCCTCTCTATGGCGGCTTGATCGTGGCCGAGCTGCTCTATGCCTACAAGTTTATCGTCGAGCTGTGGGAGATGGTCCGGCACATCAACCAGCAGGAAGAGACCATCTTCATGCTGGGGATCCTGGGGCTGATCGACGTCACGATGGTGGCGAACTTGCTCACAATGGTAATCATCGGCGGCTATGCCACCTTCGTCAGCAAGTTGGATCTTGAAGGCCATCCGGACCGGCCAGACTGGCTGACCCACATCGACCCAGGCACCATCAAGATCAAACTCGCCGCGTCACTAATCGGCATCTCAAGCATCCATCTGCTGAAATCCTTCGTCAACATCGCCAATGAAGATCACGAGCAGATTAAGTGGAAGATCTTCATCCATCTGACCTTCATCGGCTCTGCTATCCTCCTCGCCTGGACCGACAAGATCATGCAGAAAGACCGAAAGCACTGACGGAACACGTCGCGGCCTTCTTCGGCTCTCGCCCTGCATAAGCGACGACGTTATTCCCAAGCAGAGGTCAACCCGCCTCCGACCTCCGGCATCCTGCCACTGAGGCACCCAGGGCAACACAACGAGCTTCACGGTGATATTGCTCTTGGTGAGCTTGATAGAAACCGTCTCCAGCTTTTCGGTGAGTGGATCGGTGGATGCGATCAATGCGTCTGTCTTGGTCCTGAATTGCGCTTCAAGTGCTGACAGCTGAAGACTGATCGCTAAGGGCCACGCCCTTATATCCCAGCTTCTTTGAGCACCTGCCCCGTGTACGAGCGCTTCGACTTCGCAATTTCTTTTGGCGGTCCTTCCGCCACAATTTCACCGCCTCGATCGCCGCCCTCCGGCCCGAGATCGATAACCCAATCGGCATTCTTGATCACATCGATATTGTGCTCGATCACCAGCACAGTATTGCCCGCCTCGACCAGGCGATCCAACACATCCAGCAGCCTCTGCACATCGGCAAAATGCAGCCCGGTCGTCGGTTCGTCCAAAATGTACATGGTCCGACCGGTCGGACGTTTCGACAGTTCACGCGACAGCTTGACCCGTTGGGCCTCGCCACCGGACAGGGTTGTAGCGGACTGGCCAAGCTTCACGTAATGCAATCCAACATCGTTCAGCGTATCGAGCTTCCGCCTGATGAAAGGAATATGTTCGAAGAACAGCAGGGCTTCGGCGACCGTCATATTCAACACGTCTGCGATGCTCTCCCCCTTATGATGAATCTCCATAGTCTCGCGGTTGTACCGTTGACCCTTGCAGACCTCACAGGTCACGTAGACGTCCGGCAGAAAATGCATCTCGATCTTGATCAACCCGTCTCCCTGGCAAGCCTCGCAGCGGCCGCCCTTCACATTGAAACTGTAGCGGCCCGGCTTGTACCCGCGGACACGAGAGTCAGGCAGATTGGAATAGAGGTCGCGGATGAACCCGAACAGGCCTGTATAGGTCGCAGGATTCGAACGAGGAGTCCGGCCAATCGGCGACTGGTCGATGTCGATGACTTTATCTAGCGCCTCGACGCCCAGCAGCTCCTTGCAACCATCGATTTTTGGTTTCTTGTGGTAGAGCAACTGGGAGAGGGAACGGAACAAGACCTCCAACACCAACGTACTCTTACCAGACCCAGACACGCCGGTCACACAGGTGAGCAGACCAAGCGGGATCTTGGCGGTCACCCCCTTAAGATTATGTTTATCGGCCCCCACAATGGACAGCAGCCCCTTGGCCTTCCGTTGTCGGCGAGGCAGACTAACCATCTGTGTGCCCCGAAGATAGCGGCCAGTCAGCGAGTCGGGATTCTTCATGACTTCTTTGGGCGTGCCCTGGGCAATGACCCGCCCGCCCTCTGTCCCAGCACCAGGCCCCATATCCAGGAGATGGTCCGCTGCCATCATGGTTTCCGCATCATGCTCGACCACTACCACCGTATTGCCCAGATCGCGCAGACGCAGCAGAGTCTGGAGCAATCGCCGATTGTCTCTCTGATGAAGGCCGATCGAAGGCTCGTCGAGAATGTAGAGAACGCCAACGAGGCCTGACCCGATTTGCGTGGCAAGCCTGATCCGCTGTCCTTCCCCCCCGGATAATGTCGCGGCAGCCCGATCTAACGTTAGATAATCCAACCCGACATTGACCAAAAATCCAAGCCTCTCGCGAATCTCTTTCAAAATACGATGGGCAATCACCAGTTCACGCTCGCTGAATTTCAACGACCAGAAAAAATCGGCCGCCGCTCGCACGGAAAGATGCGTGACCTCGGCAATCGACTGTTTCTTCACCTTGACGGACAGACTTTCAGGCCGCAGCCTCGCGCCCTTACAGACGCCGCAAAGCTCCAGCAGCGTAAGGTCTTCATCCTCTGGAGAGCCTGGCGTCATGGCGTAGCCTATGCCGTCGCAAGCGGGGCAAGCGCCGTGCGGGCTGTTGAACGAAAAGACGCGGGGGGTAATTTCCGGATAACTAACTCCACAGTCGATACAAGCGAGTTTCTCGCTATAGAGGGAGACCTTCCCACTTTCCATCAACACTCCAACTAGACCGCCGGCGAGTTTCAGACAGGTCTCCACCGAATCGGCCAACCGTCTCGTCAGAGCCTCGCCTGGCTTCATCACCAGCCGGTCCACCACGATTTCGATCGTGTGTTTCTTCTGCTTATCGAGCGTGAGGTCCTCATCCAAATCAATCAACTGCCCATCGACCCTGGCCCTGACGTAGCCGGCCTTGCGCATGTCGAGGAGCTCTTTGCGATATTCGCCCTTCCTCCCCCGCACGATGGGTGCCAAAAGCTCAAACTTGCTCCCCTCCGGGAGCAGGCCGATGGCATCGACCATCTGCTGCACCGTTTGTGCGGTAATTTCCTCGCCGCACTGAAAGCAGGAGGGGCGCCCGACCCTGGCAAAGAGGAGCCGGAGATAGTCGTAAATTTCCGTGACGGTGCCGACCGTGGAGCGGGGATTGTGGCTGGTGCTCTTTTGCTCGATCGAAATGGCAGGCGAAAGCCCTTCAATCGAATCGACGTCCGGCTTGCCCATCTGTTCGAGGAACTGCCTGGCATAGGCCGACAGCGACTCGACATAGCGTCGTTGCCCCTCGGCATAGATCGTGTCGAACGCCAGCGACGACTTGCCGGACCCGCTCAGCCCCGTAATCACGACCAACTGGTCGCGCGGGAGCGTCACGTCGATATTCTTGAGATTATGTTCTCGCGCGCCTTTAATGATGATTGAGTTATGCATAAGGGAGGGTATTATAACATGCAGACTGGTTCGCCTTGACAAACTTGGAAGGCCGATGCTACCACCCTCTCATGGCCCAAGCTCATACACCGCCAGCCCAGAATGGGACGGACGCTCCGGCTGCCCCGCTCGCCGTCTCGACCTGGTCTGGCCAGGCACGCGAACAAGCGGTCCAGCGGATGTTTACCGCGATCGCTGGCGTCTATGACTTCAACAACACACTCTTAAGTTTCGGGCTCCACCACCGCTGGAAAAAAATGACCGCCTCCTATGTCCCCGTCACGACGGGAGGCAGAGCCCTCGACGTGGGAGCCGGCACAGCAGACCTGGCCCTCTTGATCGAGCCCCGCATGGGGGTGAATGGCCGGGTCATTGCCTCAGACTTGAACCATGCCATGCTGGTCGAGGGACTGAAAAAAGTCACAAACAAGGGGCTGGGACATCGAATCACCTGCCTTGAGGCCAATGCCGAACATCTGGGGTTTCCCGACGGGACCTTTCATGCCGTGACGACGGGGTTTTGCATAAGGAACGTCGGAGATCTCAAACAGGCGGTTACGGAAATTCACCGGATCTTACAGCCGGGCGGGCGGTTTGTCTGTCTCGAGTTTTCCCGGCCGGTCTTAGGATGGCTGCGGGTACTGTATGATTGGTACTCGTTCCAACTGCTTCCCTGGATCGGGACAAAGGTGGCGCATGACACAACCGGCGTCTACGCATATCTCCCTGCTTCTATCAGGAACTTCCCCGACCAGGAACGGCTGAAGCAGATACTCCTCGATGCAGGCTTCAGCCAGGTCACCTATCGCAACCTGACCGGCGGGATCGTGGCGATTCATGTAGCGACGAAATGATAGTCGAAACGCCCATCAAGTCGGCAGGTCCGAAGACTTTCGACAGGATAGACGTTCCGACGTTTGGACGATGATGGAATCAATCCTTTATATTTTTCTGCCATGCAAAAAAGTCTACCCCATCGGGGTGACCTATCTGGCTGATTTTATCCATCGGCGTAAGCCGGAGGTGCGACAGCGCATCCTCGACCTGTCGCTCTTTCCCGAAGACCAACGGATCAGCGCGGTCCGCCACGCGGCCACCGAATTCAAGCCGGACCTCGTCTGTTTTTCCTGGCGCGATATCCAGATCTTCTCCCCACACGAGGGAGACTCTTCGCTGGAACATGCGTTTAACTTTTACTTTGCCAGCAACCCCCTCAAACGGATCACCGCCTCCTTTGCGGGGCTGCAACAGCTCTACCGCTACTACAGCCACATCCGGGCGGCGCTCTCCTATCCCTGGTTGATCGCAAAGGAATTCCCGAGGGCGCAGATGATGATCGGCGGAGGGGCCTTTACTGCCTTTGCCGATCAGCTCATCCAGAAACTTCCGGAAGGTACCATCGGGATTCTGGGAGAAGGTGAAGATGCCATCCTCAAGGTGGTCGAAGGCCAATCGCTGGAGCAGGAGCGCTACATCGTCAGGGAAGGGAAAACCGTTCGGAAAGGCCAGCAGGGAGCGCCGGCTCTCCTCGATGCGCTCACCGTGGACTTGCCCTACCTGACCTCGATTTTCCCGCAATATACGGAATACCTAGGTGAGTCCATCGGGGTCCAGTCAAAACGAGGCTGCCCCTACGACTGCGCCTTCTGCCTCTACCCGTATATTGAAGGCAAGCGGGTCCGCTATCGGCCCCCCTCCATGGTCGTCAAGGATATCTCTCAGCACTACCATCAATGGGGCGCCAGACGTTTCTGGTTCACGGATGCGCAGTTCATTACGGGGAAAGAAGCCTACCCCCAATGCACCGAGATCTTGGAACGGATTCTCGCAGAGAAGCTGGAGATTGAATGGTCCGGCTACATCAGAACCTCGCTCATCACCCCGGAATTGGCCAAGCTCATGGTCCGGTCCGGCGTCGGGGACCTTGAAGTCGCTATTACATCTGGCTCCCAGGAGGTGCTGAACGACCTCCACATGGGGTTCAAGCTGGAGAAGCTCTACGACGGCTGCCGCTACCTAGCAGAAGCGGGGTTCAAGGGGAAGGTCATCCTCAATTATTCGCTGAACAGCCCCAAAGAGACTGAGGAGTCGCTGCTCCAAAGCGTGGAGTCCTACAAAAATATCGCCGCGATCCTGGGTGAAGAGCGGGTATTCCCCCTCATGTTCTTTTTAGGTATTCAGCCGAACACGGATCTGGAGCAACGGCTGCTGGAGGAGGGCTACCTCTCGGCCGGCTATAACCCCCTAATGCTGACCCCGACCAGTATCAGGAAGCTCCTTTACAATCCGGCGCCGCTCAACTCCTTCATTGCCAAGGCCTGCCTCAGGGCCTGGGAACGGAAAGAAGGCAGCAGAGACCCCAGAAAATGGACTGGATCTCTATCCCAAACCCCTAAGGAATCAGGATCTTATGCCGACAAGAGCTTGATCCGTGGAATCGAAGGGAACTCCGGCCGCGAGGCTCTTCTGTCCCTGGAAGAGATCCTCCGCTCTCGGCAATCGCTGCGTTCCACAAAGGATTCCGGCGACAAATCCGCTGCCATACGAGGGGCCTAAATCCCGTCCACCTGCCCCATTCGATACCTTGCATTCCATTTTGCGCCGATGTTATCATGCCGATTCCTTGAGCCTGAGCAGGCACGTCAACCATTTGTAAGCTTTGACAATTACTCTCGTTCGCCCTGGCCTAGAGGGCACCCGGAGGAGACTTTTCAATGTATAAGACGATCTACGTGCCGGTTGATAACTCCGACCATTCCAACACCGCTGTCGACATCGGAGTGCACTTCGCCAAGGCCTTCGGCTCAAAGATCGTGGGCAGCCACGTCTATGCGGCCAAAATGCATGATAAGCGCTTCAAACAGATGGAAGCGGGCTTGCCTGAAGAATATCACGATGAAAAAGAACTCGACCGACAGCGCCAGATCCACGATTCGCTGATTACCCGCGGCCTCCAGATCATCACCGACTCCTACCTCGACTATGTCGATAAGAAATGTGCGGAGAACAACCTGCCGATCGAGCGCCGTTCGCTTGAAGGCCGGAACTGGAAGGTCCTGGCAGAAGATATTAATTCAAACGCGTACGATCTTGTGATCATGGGCGCCTTGGGCGTCGGCGCAGTGAAGGACAGCGTGATCGGCAGCAACACCGAGCGCGTACTTCGTCGCGTGCGCAATTCGGACATGCTGATCGTCAAACAGACCCAACCTATGACCAGCGGCAGAATCGTGGTCGCAGTAGACGGCAGCCCCTATTCGTTCGGTGGACTCATGACAGGCCTGGCGCTCGGCAAGGCCTTCAACATGCCGGTCGAGGCCATCTCCGCCTTCGATCCCTATTTCCACTATGCCGCCTTCCATAGCATCTCGGGCGTCCTCAACGAGGAAGCCGGCAAGGTGTTCCGGTTCAAGGAACAGGAAAAGCTCCACGAAGAAATCATTGACAGCGGTCTCGCGAAGATCTACCAGTCGCACCTCGATATCTGCCGCGAAATCGCGCAAGCCGAGCAGACCGACGTCAAGACCACTCTTCTAGATGGCAAAGCCTTCGAAAAGATCATTCAATATGTCCGCAAGGACATCCCTGCCTTGCTCATCGTCGGACGGATCGGCGTACATAGCGACGAGGATATGGACATTGGCAGCAACACGGAGAATCTCTTGCGCGCCGCGCCTTGCAATATCCTGGTCTCGAACAGAAAGTACGTGCCTCCGATCGATACCTTGGCGGAATACACCATCGCCTGGACGGAAGAAGCCCTTCGCCGGATGGAAAAAATCCCGATCTTCGCCAGAGGCGTGGCCAAGACGGCTATCCATCGTTATGCCATCGAAAAAGGCCATACCATTATCAGCAACACGGTCGTCGATACGGCCATCGGCCACATCCTGCCCAAGGGCGCGATGGACGCCATGCGTGCATTGGGAGGCAGTCTCGAAGCAGCCGGCATCGACCGCGACAAGATGCAGGCGGACGAGTCCGTGGCGAAGGACCTGATGGGCTCGACCCTCAGCGGCATGATGACCGAGATCGTGGAAGAAAAACCGAAAGTCAGTGAAGCGACCCAAGCCTACCTGGACCGGATGAACCAGAACTACTTCGTCTGCGACGGTTGCGGCTACATCGGCAAGGGCGAGACGCCCGTGAAGTGCCCCGTCTGCGCCGCAGGCGGCGACCGCTTTAAACTCGTCGACAAGACCATCTTCGAATCAGCCGCCAACGCCGAAGGCGCCATTGAAACGGATCTGTCTTACGATGACGTCCCCATGCAATGGACGAAGGACGCCAAAGAAGGAATCCGTGCGGTCCCTGCAGGATTCCAACGCCGGCGCGCCAAGGCCAAAATCGAAAAGACCGCCCGCAAACTCGGCATGACCACGATCACGCTGGAATATGCAGCCCCCATCATTCAGGAAGCGGCAGCTGAAGACTACACCCCTATTTTCGCGAACAAGGGAACTGGCGCCTCGACCGAAGCCCAGGCCACCGTGACTGCTGCTACGAACGGAACCAACGGCGCAGCTGCCTCCCACGAAAACGGTCATGAAAACGGGAGTGGCCAGACAGCGGAAGCCGCCGCCCCTGCCTCTCCCTATATCTGGTCGCCTGATGCGCAGGCCAGACTCGAGCGGGCGCCGGAAGGGTTCATGCGCGAATGTACCCGCGCCCTGATCGAAAAACATGCGGAAAAGATCGGCGCCACGACCATCACAGCCGAAGTGGCCAATGAGGGAATCGAGCAAGCCAAGGACTACATGGCGGACGCGATGAAGACCGGCAATCTGAAGGACATGATCGCTAACCTGACCGGTGCACCGAAGTCAGGGGCCAGCCGCTGATGGGCCGGTCTCTCCCGGTCCTGAACTTCCCGGCTCTGTCAGGAACGCTCGGCTCCATCCAACAGCAAGTCACACAGTTCTTTACGCCGACCTCTACGACTCCGGCGCCTCACGACGGCAGAACCGTCGATGACTTCAAGCCCTATCTGCTCGCACTGAACCTCACGAAACGCTGCAATCTCAAGTGTGACCATTGCTATCTCGACGCGACGACGAAGGCCGCCGGCGGGGACGACGAACTCTCGACCGAAGAATGTTTCAAACTCATCGATCAGATTGCCGAGGTCAACAAGGGCTGCCTTATCGTCATCACGGGCGGCGAACCGCTCGTCCGTCCCGACATTCTCGACATCGCGCGCCATGCCGTGAAACAGGGCTTCATGGTGGTCTTCGGGACCAACGGCATGTTGATCAACGACCAGATGGCGAAGAGCCTGGTCGAAATCGGTGTTATGGGCATGGGCATCAGCATCGATTCGCTCGATCCCCAGAAACATAATCAGTTCCGTGGCGTCCCTGGCGCATGGGAAGGAGCTCTCGCCGGCATCGAAGCCTGCAAGCGGAACGGGCTGGCCTTCCAAGTGCATTTCAGCGCACAGCCCATGAATTACCAGGAGCTGCCAGCCGTCATCGATTGGGCGCACCAGCTCGGGGCCAAGGTCCTCAATGTCTTCTTCATGGTCTGCACAGGCCGCGGCGAAGAGCTCACGGACATCACTCCGGCCCAATACGAAGAAGTGCTCGGCTACCTGGTCAACTGCCAGGATAACTACAAAGGCATGCTCGTCAGGGCCCGCTGCGCCCCCCACTTCAAACGGCTGGCCTACGAGAAAGACCCGAACTCCCCGATCACTAAAGCGACCGGCTATATGGGAGGCGGCTGCCTCGCCGGCACCAACTACGCGCGCGTCACCCCGAACGGCGAATTGACCCCGTGCCCCTACATGCCCCTGTCAGCCGGGAACATCCGCGAGACCAGCTTTGCCGATCTCTGGGAAAAGTCCGACGTCTTCAATTCCTTCCGCTATCCCCAACTCAAGGGCAAATGCGGCGATTGCGAATATACTGACATCTGCGGCGGCTGCCGAGCTCGCCCCTACGTCGATCACGGAGACTGGCTGGACGAAGATGAATGGTGTCTCTACACGCCAAAGGGCGGGGAGAAGATCAAAGTCGCCTTCAATACGCCTGAAGAAGGCGATATCGCTTGGGATACCGACTCAGAGTCACGGCTGAACAAGATCCCCTACTTCTTGCGAGCCATGGTGAAAAAAGGCGTCGAGAAGCACGCGCGTGAGAACAATATCCCCCTGGTTACCATTGAGCTGATGGAAGAGCTCCGCAAAAAACGATTCGGCAACGACGCGCCGATATTCCGGCCTTGACGTGATGCGTTAGACGTTCAGAGTCTCGAGTTCGTGGCTGCCCCATTACCTTTCACGTTTCACGAGTGTAAAAATGGACGCTCTACAAAGCATTTTCACAGACCTCAATGCGCTGATCCCGATCATCAATCATTGGTTTCACTTGTTGTCGGCAGTCATCTGGATCGGCGGGCTCGCCTTTCTCGTCCTGGCCGTGACTCCCGGACTGAAGAAGGCAGTCGCCAAAGAGCAGATCAAGCCGATCACAGACGCTTTCTATCAGTATTACAAGAAAGTGGCGGGCGTTCTGCTCGTCGTCTTGCTCGTCACCGGCGGCATCAACTTCCACTACGTCAATCAGGTCATCACCTCGCAAACCGGCAGTGGCATCCAGCATCATGCGAAATACCTGACCGTCTTCTTCATCAAGTTATTCCTCGTGCTCGGCCTGCTGACCCTCTTCCTCTACACCGTACTTTTCAAATCAGATGAAGCAGAAGAAGGCAACGAAACATCCTACGAAGTGATCCCCTTCCAACGAGCCGCGCTGTGGATCGGCTTCTTCATCCTCCTGTGTGCCGCTGCGATGAAAAATCTCCACCAATAGACTCGCTCCAATTCCTATGCCTCCCCTATACACTGTTCGCGACCCCTACGCCGGTGTCTCGAAAGATAATGGAGGCTTAAGTTAAGCGCTGAGCGATCAACTCGAAATGCTGATAGGGCCTTACTGGGGGACCCTAAATACAGGAGCTTTCACCACTTCCACATCGACCGGCAACTTCAGCTCGAAAAACGTATCGCCGAGCCCCACGTTGGACTGCAACGACGAAAACTCAAAGCTCACCACATTCCCGCTCATTTCATACAACGTAACCATCCGGATGAAATAGGTCTTAGGGAACACTTCCAGCACGATCCGTTGCACCGATCGTCCCGCTTCGCCCTCCTGAGACTTCGGCAGAAGGGTAAGCAGCCTGAGCCCTCCCGCGCCTCGACCATTCCCCGGCGTCGGCTCAATACGAAACGACTGCTCCAACTTCGCGGCTCCGAGCAAAAGTTCCAACGGAGCCTTCGAGGCAGCCATCTGCGTCAGCTTCCCCACCAAGACTTGCTTATGCTCCGGCACATACACTTTCACATCATCATGATTGACGTAAATGTGCTCGATCGACGGATCAAGATAGCTCCACCGCAACCGGCCAGGTTTTTTAATCAAAACCTGCCCCGACGAGGTGATGGGCCGATCGAATCCCTCGATCCTGGTCTTCTGCGCAAAATCAGCCTGAAGATCCTTGGTCTTTTCATAGCGCGCCTGGAGCTGTCGGACCACCTCTCGCACTTCCTTCAGCGCGACCACATCACTCTCCTCAGCGCCAACGAACGGCACTGAAAAAAGTACCCCCAAACAAACGAGTGCAAGCCCCACTTTCCCCAGACCAGATGGGGCCGCTGAGGCGCTCTCTACTGCGCGCGTCCACCGAGCACCTTCTGAGCGTCCGCGGTGCGCGAGCACGGAGAGCACCTCAGCGGCCCCAGACCACCTCATGCCTCTTCCTCTGCTCCCACCGGCCCACGCCGCCCCACAACCTCTCTCCGCCCATCACGGCCAGCCGCGCCCACGATACCGTCTGTCTCCATTTGCTCGATCATCCTGGCCGCGCGAGGATAGCCTACCCGCAGCCGACGCTGAATCAGCGACGCGGAGGCCTGACCGGTCGACAGAACCAATTCTTTGGCCTGCTCATACACTTCATCCAGCGCCTCTTCCTCTTTTGCATCTTCCTGTTTCAGCGCAATCTGCAACTCTTGATTATAGGCAGGCTTGGCCTGATTCTTCACAAACTCCACCACGCGCCGGACATCCTCGTCCGACACAAAGGACCCGTGCCCTCTCATAAGACGTCCGGTTCCCGAAGCCATATAGAGCATATCGCCTCGGCCCAGGAGCGCTTCCGCACCGTTGGCATCCAGAATAGTGCGTGAATCCGTCTTTGACGCGACCTGGAAAGCAATACGGGCAGGAAAGTTCGCTTTGATCAAACCGGTTAGCACATCGACCGACGGGCGCTGCGTCGCCAGCACGAGATGGATGCCGGAGGCGCGGGCCATCTGCGCCAACCGCGCAATCTTGTCTTCCACTTCCTTCGGCGCCACCATCATCAAATCCGCCAGCTCATCGATCATCACCACGATATAGGGCAAAGGCTCCGGTGGAGTCTTCGGCGGCATAAACGATCCAGGACTTTTTTCAGGGAGGACCGTCTCTCCGGCAGAAAGCCGCTCTTCCTCGGACAGAAACTGAATGGGCAATTCCGGCTGGTCAGCCTTGGCCGACGGCTCCGTCTCTAACACCCCCTGCGTCCCTGCGACTTTTCGATTGTAGGCATCGATGTTCCGCACCCCTGCATCAGACAGCAGCTGATAGCGCCGCTCCATTTCTGTCACGACCCAACTGAGCCCGCGCGCCGCCGACTTCGCATCGGTGATGACCGGACGCAAGAGGTGCGGGATGCCGTCGTAGGTTTGGAACTCCAATCGCTTGGGATCGATCAGCAGGAGCTTGACCTCGTCGGGCCTAGCGGAAAACAGTAGACTGAGGAGCATCGTATTAAGTCCGACGCTTTTCCCTGCTCCCGTCGCCCCAGCAACCAACAAGTGCGGCATCGTTTTCAAATCGGCAATCAAAGGGGCGCCAAAAATATCCTTCCCCAGAGCCAAACTGAGCTTCGATTTGGCGCGTGAGAAGGCCTCACTTGTCACCACTTCTTTCATCGACACCATTTCGCGATAGAGGTTCGGCACCTCGATCCCAACCACTGATTTTCCCGGGACCGGCGCGACGATCCGGAGACTGACCGCCTTCAAGGCCAAGGCCAGGTCGTCGGCCAGATTCACAATGCGCGCCACTTTGGTGCCAGCGACTGGCTCGAATTCATACATTGTGACGACCGGCCCTGGGCGAACCTCCGTCACTTTCCCCGCAATACCAAAGCTCAGCAGGGCGCGGGTCAACACATCGGATTGCGCCTTGATTTCCTCCTCCGTGACACGACCCAGCGAAGCGGAAGGATCGCTCAAAAGCAGCACTGGGTCCGGCAGGGTATAGTCCCCCGCCTTCGCCTGGGAGACAAAGACCGGTTGGTCGAACTCCGCCTCGCTGATCTCCACTGGCTCAGGCGTGGGTTGCCGCGGCGGCTGAATGACCGGCCAATCGAGTTCCTGCTTCGCTGCCGCTTCAGGCAACGCCTCCTCGATGACCGCGCGAATGGATTTCGACGACTTCTGTTTTGCTTTCTTGGGAGACTCAGGGGCAGGCTCTACCACTGACCGTTCCGGAATCCACCCGCGCACCCTCGTAAACAACGCGCTGCCCCAGACTGGGAGCTTCAAGACAATCTCCGACAAAGAAATCGGTGTCGTGAAGAGCAGCGAGATTACCAAACCCGCCATGACCAGAATATGGGCGCCGGTACTGGCGAAATAGGCTCGCAGGCTCTCGGCCAGCACTTGTCCAACGAGGCCTCCTGCCATACCGCGATAAATGAAACCGCTTGAGAGGGTGGGCACCGCCGTGATTTCAAGATGGAGAAAGCCGCTGAGAAACAGGAGCGCCGCCAGCGACGAGCCGGCGTTCCGCAGCCGAATCGACAAGTCGCTCTGGGTGAAACAACGGACACCCATTAAGCCGAGTAGAAAAGGAAAGAGATAGGCTGCGTTACCAATCAACAAGAAAAGCGTCGACGCAAACAAATCCCCTGCCGATCCGATCAGATTCCTCGCAGAGGCCGAAGCGGCTGCCACTGATTTCAATTCACGGGGCACGAAGGACACAAGGCTGAGGAGCGTGAGCAGGCTCAACGCAATCAGGACGACTCCGATCACTTCTCGCTTGATGTGTGACGGGGGAGAGGCGGCGCGGCGGGCTTCGCCCCGCTTGGCCGAGGTAGTAACAGCCATGATCGCGATTCTAGCACAGGGAATCAGTCATTTCAAACGAAGACCGGCTAGAAATGGCCCACAGAAGGCTCCCGAAGCCCCTCACCCAAACGCCGAAGCCAGACGGAGGAAGTCTTCAACCGACAAGGTCTCGGCCCGGCGGGTTGGAATAATCTCCAATCGCTGCAGAGCCTCGGTGATACGGGACAGCTCATAGCCTTCGTCCCGCAAGGAATTGATCAGCGTTTTCCTTCGATGCGCAAAGGCCGCCTTCACGAGGGCGCGAAACGCAACTTCCGCCTCCTGGCTGAGCCTCCCGTCCTCTTTCGCGCGCAGCAGCACCACTGCCGAGGCGACCTCCGGCCTGGGGCGGAAACATTGAGCTGAGACGCGAAAGGATTTCGTTATGTCGGCTGCATACTGCGCCATCACGGAAAGGACCCCATAATCCGATCCGCCAGGCTTGGCCACCAATCGGTCTGCCACTTCTGATTGCAGCATGAGCACCATCCGGGGAAACCGGCCTCGCTGGTCGAGTAAGCGAAAGAGCAGGGGGGTCGAAATGTAGTACGGCAGATTGGCGACGACGATCGTCCCTGCCGGGAGCTGTTCGACCGGATAGGCCAGCGCGTCCGCACAGACCAATTCCACATTGGGAAGCTCCGCCTGCCTGGTCTTAAGATAGGCATGCAGCCGTGGATCCAATTCGATCGCCGTTACATGGCCGGCCGCCTGGCTCAGGGCCTCCGCCAGGATACCTCGGCCAGGGCCGATTTCCAGCACATGGTCGCCGGGGCCCAGTTCCGCCAACGCAACGATCTTACGCACGATGTTGGGATCAATCAGGAAGTTTTGGCCGAGCCGCTTGATCGGTGGAGGGAGACCAGGAATCGACACCAGTTAATTCCCGCCGGATGGACAACGCGCGGCTTGCGCTAGTTGCTTCGACAGATCGACCAGAGGGGTTTTGAAATAGTCGATGAGGTCGGTAAACTCTTCCACTAGATCGTTCGTGAACGAGGGGCCCGGCTGCAGGGAGGCAAACTTCTGCCCTTCCTTCTGGCCCAGAGACTCCGTGAGTAGCGCCACCGTCCTGGTTTTCCATTTTGCCAATCGTTCCGCCCCTGCCACGGTATTGAGCGTCTCCATCGTATCCGTGAAAATCGCATCCAACTCTTTCAACTGTTGTTGCACCAGCACAAGCCCTCGCTTCATATCGTCTGTCATCTGGCCCCCTTCTTCCGTAACGAGACGGACCTCACTGCCGAGCGACCCTTGGCCAGCGTGGCGGCCAGCGTGATCGCCTCGACCAGACTGCCAGGATCTGCGATGCCTTTCCCTACGATATCGAACGCCGTCCCGTGATCGACCGAGGTGCGAATAATCGGCAATCCCACTGTCAAATTCACGCAGGTGCCGAACGCAACCAGCTTCAAGGGAATCAGTCCCTGATCGTGATAGAGGGCTACCACCCCATCGTAATCGCCCCTGGCGGCCTTGCCAAACAGAGTATCGGCGGGCAAGGGATCACTGGCCAGAATCCCCTGGGCCTGCGCCGCGCGGACCGCAGGAAGAATAATCCGTCCCTCTTCATCCCCGAATAGGCCATGCTCTCCCGCATGGGGATTCAACGCCGCAACACCGACTCTTGGCTTCTTGATTCCGAACAGGTCACGCAACGCCACATGGGCCAGTCTGATGGCCTTTTCAATCTTGGCCTGCGTGAGGAGTGCTGGCAATTTTTTAATCGCGACATGGGTCGTCACGAACATAATCCGGAGAGGGCCCCCGACGATCATCATGCCGGAGTCCTGCGTCTTGGTCAGATCTGCCAGCAGTTCCGTATGGCCGTTGAAATGGCAGCCAGCCATGTTAATCGCTTCTTTATTGATCGGGGCCGTGACCATACCGTCTATACAGCCGAGCTGCGAGAGCTCCACCGCTTTCTTGATGAACAACACGGAGGCAGCCCCGGTCACAGAAGCGGCGACTCCCCTTGTAAACCGCCCAAGGGGACGATCGAGCGGGTCCAGCACTGCGAGCTGATTCGACCGTGGAAACACCGCTTCATGCCCCGCCACTTGCACCACTTCCAGCTTCAACTTCAGACTCTGCACCGTCTGCTGCATCACAGGAAAGGAGCCGATGACCAGCGGACGGCATAGCCGCCGCACTTTCGTCCCGGCCAAGGCCTTCGCAACTACCTCAGGGCCGATCCCAGCCGGATCTCCCATCGTGATGCCAAGGAGCGGCTTTTCTTTCCTTCTCATCATCCTTGTCTTCACACTCATCACCTGCTTAACCCCAGTACAGATACAACACATACCCGATATACAAAAGAGAACTCCCACCCAGCAACCAGGGCTGCCAAAGACCGCGCCATGCCGCCTGTGCTAAAAGGAAGGTACTCGCAACCACGGCCAGCACCATGGTGATCAACGCAGTCGGGCCCAGAGCCCAATCCGTGCCTAACAGACCGATTGAAACAGGGATCGTCCCCTGAAACACCATCGCGCCTGTGACATTCCCCACCGCTAAACGATCTTTTTTCCGGTAGAGCCAGAGAAAACTGTTCGACATCTCCGGCAACTCGGTCGCCAACGGCGCCACAAGCAGAGCCAAGATCAGGGGAGAAATCGACAGGGCCCCGGCAATGGTTTCTGCTGCGAGCACAAAGAGGTGCGCACCAAGCGCGAGGCCGGCCAAGCCAAGAGCCGCTTGAAGACCGATGAATCCGAACGACGGGACTGCTGCCTTTCTAGCAAAGAACAGGGGCTCCAGTGCGCTACCCTCGCCCTCCTCCTCCTCAGCCACCTCGCTAAACTTCAGTTTGACGTAATAGAGATAGAGGCTGAACAACCCGATCGCGGCCAGAATATGCACCAGCTTGGAGGGAACAAATACGCAAGCCAATGCGACGCTGTAGGCCACTACGAAAAATGAAAGATCGCTCGTCACATCGGGATAGTTCAATCGGAACACAGCCGTTCGCTTCCCCAGTCTGGCATAGACCACCAGCAGGATGGCCAAAATGGGAACCACCAGGGTGCTCAACATAAAGGGTGCGCCGAGAATTGCCCCCAACCCCACCTCCGCTTGAGCCCGACTGGCCCCGAAGAAAATGGCGATAATCGGAATCGACGTTTCAGGCAACGTGGTGCCGATGGCGGCTAACACGCCACCGACGGCGCCATCGGACAGATTGAATCGCTTGCCCAGCCACTCAATGGCATTAGTGAACAGCGCGCAGGTGCCCAAGGTCACCGCGACGGAGACGAGAAACAAAAGGCTATAGAGGAGAACTGTCATGACCGACCCGCCGCTTGGCCCGCCCGTCGCTTGGCGTAGGCGCAGGCCGCATCGTCGAGCACCGCCTTCACAGGACGACCTGTCCGCTCGGCAATTCGTTTACAATCGAGATATTCCGGAGCCGCCTTACTCGTTCTATTGTCCACATCGGCAATCTTCATGCGTACGACTCCGCCAGGGACCTTCACTGACATGAATCGCCGAGGGAGGATCTGCCGCATGACCTCACAGACCCGGATTCCCAATGCCGTTGTTTCCTGAAACACCACATCTAATACCTGATCCAGCTGGCCCTGCGCGACCAGACAGGTCAACACGACGCCGGGACGACTCCGTTTCATAATGACCGGCGCAAAGGTCACATCCAGCGCCCCGCGGTACAACAACTGTTCCATCACATGCTCATAGATCTGCGGGTTCACATCGTCAAGATTGGTTTCGACCTGCAGGACCGTATCCTGCTCACGCAGCCCCTTGGATGACGGTCGCGCCAGAAACACACGCAAAGCATTCGGCCAGCCTTTGGGATTGGCATCGCCCGCTCCATAGCCGATGGCCGTCGGCGTCATCACCGGCATCGGACCGAACTCCGAGGTCAAAATACGTAACAGCGCCATGCCAGTCGGCGTGGTCAGCTCCCTGGCAGGGCCCTCGCTATAGATCGGAACCCCTTTGGCCAGAATGGCCACTGCCGGACCAGGGGCGGGCAAGATTCCATGCGCTGATTGCAATGTCCCGGTCCCGACATTGACCGGAGAGGCCGTCACGCGAGTCACACCCAGCAAATCGCAGCCAACCAGGCTGCCTACGATATCAACAAACGAATCCAGCACGCCCACTTCATGGAAATGCACATGGTCCTTGCCCACACGATGGGCATGCCCTTCCGCCTCTGCCAAGAGATCGAATACGGACCGGCTTTGCTGCTTGATCTTGTTCGAAAGCCGGCTCGCGGAAAGAATTGCATGGATCCGGGGAAGCGAAAGGGGCTTGCGCAATCCTGTCGCGATCACCACATCCACTTTCGTGGCGTGGATTGCCCCTCGCTGCACTCGCCGTTTCCGGAGCGTCACCCCTGAAAGACGAAGCTGCTTCAGCCCGTTTACCAAATCAGAAAATGGCACGCCCACATCCACGAGCGCGCCAAGGGTCATATCGCCGCTGATACCGGAATAACAATCAAAATGGAGGTGCGAACCCACGTGCGTCCTTTCGCTGCCTGATTCAACTAACGCCATCTTACCCAAGGCGCGTACGAACGGCAATCAACTTAGTCCACGCGTTGACAGCCTCCCAACGCTGTGTTATCCCCACTACATTGGCCCACCGACCGGGCACGTCACAACAATAGATTCTTCCCGCACAGAACCCTATGACCATCTTTCCGTCCTTCAACAGCCCCTGTTCGACAGTACTCGGATCATGGACCGGTCGCACCTCTCGATTACTGCTGTGCGCGACGCTACTATTCTGGGTCCCAGCTGCCGCCTCCGCAAAATCAACCCCCCGTGCGGGCCCGCGTCATGAGCCGGAACTCAGGATCCTCGATCTAAAAGTCTCTCCCAATCTCTATACGACTGCGTCCGGCTCCTTGCAGTTTTCCGTTTTAATCCAGCTCCCTAAAGAGCTAAACGGGGCCACGCTGCTAGAAGTCTCCTCCTTCATTACCTCGCCTTCGAAAAACTCTCTCCGGTTTCTCACGGCTCGCACAGCGCTGGAGCCGCACGCAGCCGCAACCGACGGCGGCGCGCCTCCGCAAGTGTCTGTCGTCCTCACCTGGGACGGGCTGGACCAAAAGAAAGTTACGGCAGGAGCAGGCCTCTATCACTTCGAAGTGCGGCCCAAGTTACTGGCGAACGGCGAGAAAGGCCCCAGAACTCAGATGGTTGGCTGGCCGAAGCACGGAACGATCGAAGTCAAATAGCCGACAGCTCTCAGCTCTCAGCTCTCACATTTTTGTTGCTCTTGGGCTTTGCTGATCGCTGAGGGCTGACAGCTGGAGGCTCCCCCAATAGGTTAATTCGATGCGCCAGACAACCGGCCCCGAATCCATTATCGATATTCATCACCCCGACTCCCGCCGCGCAGGAATTCAACATCGTCAATAGAGCCGCAAGTCCTCCGAAACTCGCGCCATAGCCTCGGCTTGTCGGCACCGCGACGACCGGGCAGGGCACCAATCCGCCGACCACGCTGGGTAAGACTCCATCCATCCCTGCCACGACCACCACGACTCGGGCCTTCATCAGCCGGCTCTGACGTTCCAGGAGCCGATGAATTCCCGCCACCCCCACGTCATAGAGCGTTTCAACCTTGCTCCCCATCACCTCCGCCGTCACTCGCGCTTCTTCCGCGACGGGAATGTCCGACGTGCCGGCTGTAATCACCAGGATATGGCCCTGAAGCCGCTGCTTGGGATCGCGAATCGATACGATGCGAGCCTCGTCATGATAGACGGCGCGCTTATCCAGCCGTTTGATCAATGTCGCCACCTGGCGAGTCGCGCGCGTGGCCAATAGGGGACGATGATGTCTCAACAGGGCCTTGGCAATGGCGCGAATCTGAGCCGTCAACTTCCCCTCGCAGAAAATGACTTCGGGAAATCCCTGCCGTATCGACCGATGGTGATCGAGCGACGCGAAGCCCAGATCTTCATAGGGCAAGGTGCGAAGCTGATCAAGCGCCGTGGCCACTGGCAGAGTGCCGGCTTGCACCTTGGTTAAGAGTCGTTCAAGCGACTTCTGGTTCATGCCTGCCCCTTCTCCGGCTTTGCATCACGTTCCATCAGATCGGTCACGGCCTGGCGGCAGGATTTCCCTTCGAACAACACTTCGTTGATCGCGCGGACGATCGGCATCTCGACTCCATGGCGCTGGGCCAGCCCTGAGGCAGCCTTGGCAGTCCGCACCCCTTCGGCTACCGCCTTCATACTGCCGAGGATGGCCTCCAACTTTTCGCCTTTCCCCAGCCTCATACCGACCGTATAATTTCGGCTCAAGGTCCCGGTACAGGTGAGGACAAGATCGCCCACACCGGAGAGTCCGTAGAGCGTTCGCGCATCGGCGCCCATCGCATCTCCAAGCCGGACGATTTCCGCCAGCCCCCTCGTAAGCAAAGCGGCTCGCGCATTGTGGCCAAGCCCGAGTCCATCGACGACCCCGGCAGCCAAGGCCATCACGTTCTTCAAGGCCCCGCCCAGTTGGACGCCGATCATGTCGCTATCCGCATAGACTCGTAGCGCCGGCGTCATCAAAGCCGCCTGAAAGGCCCAGACTAGAGGCGCCTCCAGCCCTGCGAGGCAAAGAGCCGTGGGTTGGCCTTGGCTGACTTCTGCCGCAAAGCTCGGCCCGGACAAGACCATCAGCTTCGAATGTAACGCCGCGGGGAAGACATCCTCCATCACTTGCGTCATCAATTGAAACGTTTCCTCCTCGACGCCCTTTGTCGCGCTGATCACGGGCATGTAGGGAGGCAAGAGCGGCGCGAGCTGTTGAAGGACAAGCCGAGCCACATGCGACGGCACGACAAAGAGGAGGCCATCGCAATCGCTCACGACCTGCGCCAGGGAATCGGTGGCGCTAAGCGAGGGAGGCAAGGTCACACCAGGAAGAAAGATCCGATTCTCGTGCGTCTGATTGATCGCATCAACTACATCCCGCTCATAGGCCCAGAGCCTGACTTGCAGTTCTTTCTCCGCCATATGCTTAGCGAGAGCCGTGCCCCAGGCGCCGGCGCCGATCACCCCGATACGATGGATAGGTTTCATCATTTAAAAAAGAAATGAGTTCGACCAGAGCTTCTCAATCAGCTGGCGCGGGATTATAAGAAGCCCTTCTTTCCTCTGTCAATCAAAGCCCACCAAACCAGGAAACGCTGCAGTCTACTAGCAAAGTACGATGGTTCCGTGTAGCCTACCCCTTATGAAGATTTGCCCATCCTGCCGCCGCGAGCTTCCGGAGATGAGTCGTTACTGCACCCAATGTGGTCAACGGCTTCATGCTGACCACGTTGACCCCCCTCCGCCACCAACGGCACCCGCCGAGCCACAAACGGACCAGTTAAATCTTCACTGTATTTACGGAATGGTGGTAGGCCTGTGCCTCGCCATCCTCTTCCCACCCTGGGAAGCGCCCCCCCTACAACCGCTTGAGTTTCTCGGCATGCATTTCGTCCTCACACCTCCCACGCCGGAAGCCATCATCAGCCAATTGCTACTCACGATCGAGCTCGTCACCATAGCCATCGCCGGTCTCTACGGCTCGTTCTTTTTTCGAAGCAAATCCTAAAGTCGAGTTGAACCGCTACAAGTCGTTACGTCACGCCCAAGACTGTCAGACGTTTAGACGTGACGATATTATCACGCTCTAGGCCAGCGCCACGTGACAGGCCCCTTACCCATTCCCCCTCGCCTCCGGCTCCTCGCTCACCTTCATAATTTCCCGCAAAACATTCGTTGCATAGGCGCCAGGGGGAAGCGAAAAAGAGAGCGTGAGCACGGCGCCCTCCAAACTCCAGTCCAAATCTGCCAGAGAAGTTCGAAGCGAGCGCCGTTCACCCCGAAACCCGCAGGCCTGCGCCGCTTCTGTAAGACTCTCCGGCGTGGCGCCGCTCTCAGAAACCACGGCTCGTTCGATCTCTCCCTGTTCTCCTCCGGCCCACGACACCCGCGATCCGAACAAAATACCGGTGGGACTGATCTCAAACTGGTCGGCCCGAGGTTGTTCAATCGCGGCATCCTCAACCAGAAAACAGGCGCCATTCTGCATCTTCATGGCCCAGTCCCCCACCAGGATGCGATCGATCCGATCCAACCGCCTGGCCAACATATCGTTGAAGAAATGCGACTGATAGGCGTTGAGATACCACATGCGCTTGGACCGGCTCAGCTTGTTACGGCGGGCAGGATCCGCCAATAACTCGGCGCCCGTCTGATAGTTCATGCCGTCCCGTCCCTGCCGTTGAGGGCCGAAATAGTTTGGCACGCCCCGTCGCACCAAGAGGCTCAAGACCTGAGGCACAGTCTCGCGGGCATGCAGGGCGACATCTCGGATCACCAATCGAAAATGATTCCCCGCATGATGTCCGGTCCGCAACCGATTGCGATGCCGGCCCAGCACCTCTACCGCCAACAGCTGCTCGTCGACTTTCAATCGATCTAACCGGTCCGGCGTGATCCCCAGTAACGAAATCATCTGCGTGGTCACGGCCCTCGCGTCCTTAAGGCCGGCCACACCAATCGCTTGCGCTTTCACCCCCAAGGTCGATGAGAGTCGCAAAACGAGATCCGGCGTCGAGAGGAGGCGTTTTTTGATTTTGAGATAGAGATGCTCGCCTTCTCCACACGGAAGATACAGCGGTCGCTCCTCGACCTGAAAGTCTTCCGGTAGCATCCTCATCTGTCCGCCGATGCCCGGTAGTTCTGCGGTCAAAAATGGCATAGCCATAGTGTCACAAGCCCCTTCTACATTCGCGCGAGATCTCCCTCACCCTCAATTGGTCCCAGTGAGGAGTGAGGAGATGGTATACTTTCTCTATGTCTGTTTGCCCAGCTGCCACCGGCCCGATCACTCGAGCCAATCATCCTCGGTTGACCCAACGGACTGCCGCCCGGCTGTTGGCGGGAGGGCTCGTCGCCA